>Ga0172375_10007176_pt1 | contig 15339 bp, 17 predicted proteins | sample LakKiv1m_FD_114537 | JGI IMG/M metagenome (GOLD analysis project Ga0172375, IMG submission 114537) | Freshwater microbial communities from Kabuno Bay, South-Kivu, Congo - kab_092012_11.1m | ecosystem: Environmental > Aquatic > Freshwater > Lake | place: Democratic Republic of the Congo... | reverse complement strand
GAACAAATGGTGGACGGGGATGGCGCTCTGCGTCTGCGCGGGCGGAGCGCTTTCAAACGGCGTCGTCCAAAAGCGGATGATCGGACATGGCTGGGACCTTTTGTCCGTGCGCGGCCGCCGCCGATGCCGGCGACCTCTGGCCCGCGTTTCTCAACGGTATGTTGGACGCGCTTCCGCCCGGCGCGCGCCTGGTGGACGGCGACGCAAAAGGGTTGCGGAGACCGTTTTTCCCTGTGCGCGGAGGGCGTGGAAGAGGGGTGTTTCGGCACGTCGATTGCTACGTCGCCGGGGCGGGAATATGCGCTCGAGGTCTGCGGACGGGGGACCGCGCCTTCGGTCGGGGTGGGGTGGAAGCGCGGCGGCACGTGGGACTGGTCGATTCCCGGCGCAACTTTTCGGTTGGGCGAACCCGACGGGGACGGTTGGCGGCGGACCTTCGGCGTGGTCCGCGTGCCGGATGGCGCAGACGAGCTGGTGCTGATGCTGGGCGTTCGGCAGGCGACGGGCGAGCGCACGTGGTTCGACAACGCGGCGCTCTATTCGCTCGACGCGCCTTGACTGCGCGCGAATCGGCAAACGTAGATGTCGCCTTCCGGTTCGAGCGTGTGCCGCCAGCCGGATTTCTCCATGGCGGCGACGAAAAGGTCGAGGTTGTCGCGGCCAGGGTCGGAGACGACCGCTTCGCCACCGGGCGCGCAGAGCGCATCGATGGCGCAGACGAGAGCCGGAATATGGCGGCGCTCGTAGACGAGGTCGCTGCCGATCACTGATCTCTGATTCAGAAACGTGTTCCAGTCGAGCTGCCGGTAATCGAGCGCCACGCCGTTGAGCGCGGCGTTGCGGAGCAGCCAGTTGCCGGTTTCGGGATGGAAGTCTGTGGCGGTGACGCGCGCGCCGAGCTTGGCCGCGAGGATCGATGGCAGGCCGAGGCCGCAGCCGAGTTCGACCACGCGTGCGCCGGGCAGCGTTTCGCGCCGCCGCCAGAGGTGTTCGGCGAGGCCGCGCGCGGCGGGCCAGAGGATCGCGTAATAGGGAATGCCGTCGACGGCCTGCGGGTCGCGCGCGGCGGCGCGGTCGAGCAGCGCGTCGAGATCGGGCGGCGTCTCGATTGTGACCGCGACATCGCCGAGCGCGACGGTGTGGCGGCCTTGCGGCGATGTCGGGTCGGATCTCATGCGGAGAAGTCTTGATCGTCACAGTTCGCAGCGGCAGTCGGCTGTTGCATAGGGCGTGGCCGAACACACACTCAACTGTCTACTGCTTATTGCCCACTGCTACTGCCCACTGCCGCGATCCTGCGCCGTGACATTCACGGCGGCGTGTTCGCCGATGTGCGTGATCCACTGCTTCATGGCGGCGAGGGTCTTGGGCCACTGCTTGCCGTCGGTGCGTAGGTCGAGGAAGCGGTCGTAGAGCGTGAGCCATGCGCTCCAGAAGGTTTCGACGGCGAGCATGCGCTCTTGGAATTTGCCGACGGCGTCCTCCTGTTCGCCTTTGGGAATCTTGAGCGAGCGGAAGGCGAAGTCGGCGTCGAGCGTGGCGGACATGACGGCATCGCCTTGGCCGACCACGACCTTGGCGCGTTTCAGTTTCTTGCCGCAGAGGAGCGCCGTGGCGGCCTCGCGGCTGTTGATGGGCGTGCCCTTGCGGAGCACGGCCTCGTGCGCGCCCTGGCCTTCGCGGAAAAAGGTGAGCGGGCCTTCGAGCATCACGCCGAATTCGCGACCGTCGGGCAGGTGGTAGACGCCGCCTTCTTTTTCCCAGGCGAACCAGAGCCACGTGAAGAAATCCATGCCGAGCGCGGGTTCGGTCGGCGGCTCGATCGCGTCGTCGGGCGAGAAGTTGACGGGCACGAGGTCGTTGGCGTTGATCTGCTTGCGGTGCAGCGCGGCGGTCTCGGGGGTGAGCAGGATGGGCAGCGAGCCGGCGGTCTCCTTGAAAACCGGCGAAAGCGTGTCGATCTGCTTGTTCGAGAGCGCGGCGGCGATCAACAAATCGTTGCGGAAATCGATGACGACCGGGATGCTGGAAAGGGTGGGCGGCATGCCGGGGAGGAGCGAGTCGGTGACGCGCTGCTTGACCTCGGCCTTGACGGCGCGGGGCAGATAGTCGACCTCGCGGGCGCGCAGCTCGATGTCCTCTTCCATTTTGAGATGCGCGCGCAACAGCGAAGCCGGGATTTTTTTCTCGGCGCGCATGAGCTGGGCGTGGAGGTAAGGGCCGAAAACACATTTCTCCTCGGTGAGTTCGCGGTCGAAGAGATGCCGACCCGTGACCCAGCCCGAAATGGGGTCCTTGTTGAGCGACGCGATCGGCGGTGCCGCGTGGCGCGCGAACGCGTCGAGCAGGCCGGAGTCGTAGGACTGTTGGAAATAGAAGAGACGGAAACTCACGCTGCCGCTGTCGAAAGCCATAGGTGCCTTTCACAAAAACGTGTGGTTTAAGAAGTCCGGAAATGGGTGTCGCGAAAAGAATACGTTCTTTGAATTCCGTTGTCAGTAGCCAAGTTGGGCATTCCCAAAAGGCGTTTCAAAGGCTCACATGATGCGGATGAGCGTGAGGCCTCTGGTGTCTTCGGTCTGGCGGCGGAGTGCGCCGGACTTGAGGGAGGAGGGAGTGAGCTTGTTTTCCTCTTAGACTCATTGAGTACGCCTGTTTGGTAGATGGCGATAACTGTCCCGATTATACCAAGAACAAATGAAATCCAGTTTATTAGATCCAGATGATTTTTCCTTTCATGCGCCGAACGTCGCCCGCCATGCACGGCGCGGTAGTGCCGTTACATGGGCGGGCTGGTTGTGCGGTCTATTTTCTGAATAGTTCGGAATGAGACCCCATGCGCTCGAAAACCAATTGGTCGCACTCGATCCGGTAGATCAAAACCCAGTCGGACTCGATGTGACAGTCCCGCCGCCCTGCAAGTCGCCCGGAAAGTTTATGATCCCGGTGGATCGCATCCGGCGGAGCCCCTGAAAGGAGTGTTCTCGCCAGAATCTTGAACTTCTCAAGATTCTTCCCCTGCCGGACACACAGCCTGACGTCTTTTTCAAACTGTTTTGTGTAGACCGGAGTGAACATCAGATCCCCAGTTTTCTAAACATGTCTTCGGCGTCTTCGCAGACGATCAGATCGCGCCCGGCTTCGGAGGCTTCGAACGTGCGTTTCGTGGTCGGCGTCGGCACAACGACGTCAAAGGGCAGTCCATCGCGAAGTTCGACCTGCTTGTAGAACATCATAATGGCCTGAGTCGCATTCAGCCCCAGCCGCTGGAACACGGTTTCGGCACTTTTCTTCAGTCCCGGTTCCACCCGTGCACGGATCATCGCAGTTTTGACCATTGGCATACCTCCATCGTTGGAAGATAGTGTACCACAAACGGGGTACATACGCAACTCCCGCTTTGCGCCCAACGTTACCGGTGAGGCGGCGGTATCCCGTCGCCTCCACCGCGTTGTTGGGCGCTTTCATTTCCCAAACAGATCCGCATGTGTCCCTGTTCGTTCAAGCAAAAGAGTATCGACACCCGGCGAGTAAATAAGAATCCAGTCCGGTTCGACGTGGCAGTCGCGTGATGGAGCCCATGCGCCAAGGAGCGGATGATCGCGGTACTGGGGGGAGAGAGGTTTTCCGTCTGCTAATAGACGGACAAGAACTTGGAGCTTGAGCAAATCCTTGCCCCGCTTTCGCATTCGCTTCACATCGCGGTGAAACTGCTTGGTTTGCGAAACCTGTTTCACTTCTCCCAACTCTCGAAGAGGTCGTCAAGGGTGTCGAACGTTTCCACGTCTTCACCTCGGCGACTCTTCGCAAGAGTTGCCGCGGTTCTTTCATTAGGAATTGAAACGGCGAACGGAAGTCCGCGCCGGAGAGTGATTTGGCGATAGAAGATGCCGATCGCATCCGTCGGGCTGATTCCGAGGCTTTGAAGTACATCTTCAGCCTGAATCTTCACCTGTGGCTCGATTCGTGCGTGTATGACTGCGGTTTTCATGGGATCATTGTGACACAATCGCAACACATGAGTCAAGTCGTGTCTTGGTATTCTCTGCCCCGCCAACAAAATATTATGCGTAACTGGGCAAAGACCAACTGGCCTATTGCGGGAAGGAGGGCGCGATGACTGTGGAGGAGTTGAACAAGCCGGTGTCGTTCCCGAAAGGGGCGGAGGCGCTTGCGGATGATTCCGAGATCGGGGCCGGGCGGCGGGACGCGTTCAGGCGGGCGATCATGGGGTATCTCAAGTATCTGAAGGATCGGCATGTGCGGGCGTCCCTCGCGTCGGCAAAGGCGTGCTTCGACGGGGAGAAGGAGGCGGGCCGTGACCGCGAGGAGGCGCGTGAGGCGGTGCGGTGGTTCTTCCGGGCCGCGAATGTCCAATATCCAACACGGAATGTCCAAGGAGGAAGGAGGGGAGGGGAGAACGCTCACCACAATCCTGGTCAAAAACCGTCGTTCCCGAGGTTTGCAGGAGGCCGGACTGTTTTTCCGCTAGAACCCCGCAGGGCGGTTCGGTATCTTATTGAACATGAATTCGGCGCGTTCTCCATTTTTGACGGTAGCGTTGGTCGCGATGACGGTGTTCCTCGCGTTCCAAATCCGCGAAACGCGTCGCCGTGTCCAAGACGATGACAGTCTTGCGCGTGTGGTCTCAAACCAAGTGGCCCTCGCCCTGCAAGCGCTTCCGGCGGGCGGCGGCGGCGTCTCCGATTCTGAGAAGCAGACGATCGGCGTCTACAAACGCGTGTCGCCCTCGGTCGTGTCGGTCGTCAACAACACGTTCATGCGGCGCGGTTTCTTCAGCTTCCAACTCTACGAGGTGCCCCAGGGTGCGGGTTCCGGTTTTGTCTGGGACAAGAAGGGGCACATCGTCAGCAACTTCCACGTCGTGAACGGCGCCAGCACGCTGACGGTCGGCTTCCCCGACGGCACCCGTTACGACGCCAAGCTCGTCGGCGTCGCACCCGATTACGACCTCGCCTTGCTGCGCATCGATGCGCCGGCCGACAAGCTCCAGCCCGTCTCGACCGCGCCTTCGCGTACGCTGCAGGTGGGGCAGCGGGTCTATGCCATCGGCAATCCGTTCGGCTTGGACACCACGCTCTCGGCCGGCATCGTGAGCGCCCTCGGCCGGACGATCACCTCGATGACCGACCGCAAGATCAACGACGTGATCCAGACCGACACGGCCATCAACCCCGGCAACTCGGGCGGCCCGCTGCTCGACGCGCTCGGTCGGCTCATCGGGGTCAACACTGCCATCGTCAGCCCGAGCGGCGCAAGCGCCGGAATCGGTTTCGCCGTGCCCTCCGACACCGTGGCGCGCGTGGTTCCTCAGCTCATCGAGAAAGGGCGCGTCACGCGCGCGGGCCTCGGCGGCGTGCAACTTCTGCCCGACCACATGACGGCGCGCGCGGGCCTGAAAGGCGTTGCGGTCTATGCCGTTCAAGAGGGGGCGCCGGCCGCGGCAGCAGGCCTCCAAGGCCTCGGCGTCAGCCGCAGCGGCGACCTCGTGTTCGGCGACGTCATCACGGCTGTGGACCGCGTGCCCGTCGCGACCATCGAGGATCTGCAGGCCGCGCTCGATCCGCGTAAACCGGGCGACCGGGTCTCGTTGACCGTTTCGCGTGCCGGAAAGGCGCGCACCCTCACGCTGACGCTTGAGGAAGTGGAGTGACCATATGAATCCGTCCGACAATTACCTGATTCGTCCCGCCGTCTTGAAAGATGCCGCGCAGATATTCGATCTGATTCGCACGCACAATGAAGATCTCATCTCGCGTCCGATCGGCGACATCATTCAGAACATCGACCGGTTCGTGGTCTGCGAAGCCGAGGGCCGCGTGATCGGTTGCGCGGCGTGGCAAATCCTGCCCGAGATCGGCGATCCCGAGCGCGCCTCGGTGGAGGTTCAGTCGGTCGCTGTGCATGCCGATTACCGCCGCCACCGCATCGGCACACGGATCGTCACAAACATCCTCGATACGATCCGCCGCTTTCAGCCCCCGCAGGCGATCGTGCTGACGTTCGCGCCCGATTTCTTCACCTCGCTCGGCTTCAAAGTCATCCCGAAAACGCAGGTGATGCACAAGCTCTACATGGGCTGCATCAACTGCACCAAGCACGCGAATCCCTTCACGTGTCCCGAAATCGCGATGGCCCTCGACCTTCGCAACGCCTGACGTGTCTCCGCCATGTCCGTTCCGCTCCATCGCCGTCTGCTGGATTGGTACGACGCCCACAAGCGCGAGATGCCGTGGCGCGGCCACCCCGACCCCTACGCCGTGTGGGTCAGCGAGATCATGCTCCAGCAGACGCAGGTCGAAACGGTGCGCGGCTATTTTCAGCGTTTTCTCGACGCGTTTCCTTCCGTGTCCGCCCTCGCCGCCGCGCCGCCGCAGCGGGTGCTCAAGGCGTGGGAGGGCCTCGGTTACTATTCGCGGGCCCGCAACCTCCAGCGCGCGGCCTGTTGCGTGACGGAACGGGGCGACCGGTTGCCGCGCACGACGGCGGAGTGGGCGGCGCTGCCCGGCGTCGGTGCCTACACCGCCGCCGCGATCGCCAGCATCTGCTTTGGCGAACCGTCGCCGGTCGTGGACGGCAACGTCGCCCGCGTCTTTGCGCGCTGTCTCGGCTGGTCCGACGATTTTCGCAAACCCGCGCCGCGCGCGCGGCTGGCCGCGTGGCTTCGGCCCCACATCGAAGCTTCGCGGCGGCCCGGCGATTTCAATCAGGCGATGATGGATCTCGGCGCAACGGTTTGCACGCCGCGCGCGCCGTCGTGCGACGCGTGCCCGTTGGCGTCCGGCTGCCTCGCCCGGCGCGAAGGGCGGCAGGCCGAATTCCCGTTCCGGCCGCCGCGCAAGCCGGTACCGACGCGCATCGAGGCGGCCGCGCTGACGCGCGATGCCGCGGGCCGCGTGCTGGTCGTGCGCCGCCCCGCCGAAGGTCTGCTGGGCGGACTCTGGGAACTTCCCGGCATTGCGGTAGAGGGACGGGCACCGACGGGCCGCGACGCTCTGCGCGCATTGCGCACGCACACCGGGCTCAAAGGGATTCGCGCGCGTCCGCTCGGCGTGGTCGTCCACGTCTTCTCGCACTTCAGGCAGGAGCTGCACGTCTACACGGCGGCAGTTGCGGCGTCGGCGGTGTCGGGCGGGACGTGGCGCTTCGCCGAACCCGACGGCCTGCCGCTCACCACGGCCGCCCGCCGCGCTCTCGCGCTTGTCGCGAAGACGGGCACAAATTGAAACGGGTCTGCACGACTCGCTGAAGACCAACCCCGTGACGGCTGTTCTGGGGCCGCGTCAAGTCGGCAAGGCCACCTTTGTCCGCCAGACATTGGCGGACCGACGGGCTGTCGTCTTCCTCGTGCTTGATCTGCCATCGGATCAGCGACGGTTTGCGGCCCCCGAACTTTTTTGCGCGAACAGACGTCCCGGTTGGCTTGCCTTGGTGAGGTCCAACTCAAGCCAGATCTTTTTCCGATCCGTCAACCCTTGCGTAATTGGGCCGTCTGCCCTATGAACGATGAGAGCTGCCGCTTCGCGGCACCGTCACCGTAGCAAGCGTGCGACGCTTCGAGATAATAGGGCCGGCACTCAAACCTTGATCGACTGTTCTCCGCGTCCGGCCCAAAAGAGGATCACGCCGAGAAAAGCGTCAATGGGGCCTTCGGCGATCTGCCAGAACCACGGGAGTTCGGCCTTGATGTCCGTCCAGAGGAGCAGGATGCCCATGGCGACGAAGGCGGATCCCGTGAGGCGCACGAGCGGACGGTAGCGGGGCAGGTCGAGAGAGATGATCCAGAGCAGCGCGCCCAAGAGCGCGTAGAAGGCAGAGGTCGAGCGGGCGAGGTACTCGACGACCGGTCCATTCGGAAGCGGACCCATGCCGAGGGCGCGGTGGACTGTATCCATTGCGCGCAACGGCATCACCGCGCAAAGCGCGGCCGAGCCGGACACCGCGCCGGCGACCCGGAGAAAGATGACCAAAAAACGGTCGCGTGTCATGACCGTCCTTTAATCGGCCTCGGTGTAGTCGCCGGTGAGCGCGAATTCGACGCGGCCTTTGATGTCGCGCGAAGAGGCGCCGATCTCGGCGGCGTAGTGGCCTGCGTCGGCGCGGAAACCGTTCGAGCCGACATCGAAGTAGGTTAGATCGCTGGGCTTGATCGTGAGGGTGACGGTCTTGCTCTCGCCCGGCTGGAGGTCCACCTTGGCGAAGGCTTTGAGCGCGCGGAGTTCGCGTTCCACTTTCGGCGCCTTGGCGAGGTCGCGCACGTAGAGCTGCACGATCTCCTTGCCCGCGCGCTTGCCGGTGTTGGTGACCTTGACCGAGACGTCGAACGTGCCGTTCGGTGCGAGCGTCTTGGCGGAGGCGCCGACTTTGCCGTACTTGAAGGTCGTGTAGGAAAGACCGTAGCCGAAGGGAAACATCGGTGCGATGCCCTTCTTGTCGTACCAGCGGTAGCCGATGAAAATGCCCTCGCTGTAGACGCTGTTCGTGCCGGTGTAGGCATCGGGCGAGGCGGCGGCCGGCGTGTCGGCCAGTTTGAACGGGCAGGTGTGCGGCAGTTTGCCGGAGGGATTGACGTCGCCGAAGAGGACCGCGGCCAGCGCGTGGCCGCTCTCCATGCCGGCATAGCCGAGCTGGATCAGCGTGGCGGCTTGGCCGATCCACGGCATTTCCATCGGCGAGCCGGAGTGGTTCACGATCACGGCGCTCGGCGCCCATGTGAGGACTTTGGCGATCGCCTCGTCATGTCCGGGCGGCAGCAGCAGGTTCGGGCGGTCGGCGCCCTCGCACTCCAGCGCGCGGCCGTGTCCGTGCTCGGTGCCGGTCAGCACGATGACGGCGTCGGCCTTGCGCACGGTGGCTTCCCTCTCGGAGAGCGAGAGGCCCTTTTCGGAGGGCAGGCGCCAGCCGAAGAAACAGGTCGACTCGCTCTCGCCGACGGTGTACTCGACGGCGACGGCGACTTCCTGCTTGGCGGTGAGGGCGACTTCGCCGTAGCCGGTGGGGGTCGGGAACTGCGCCGTCCAGTTGTCCATCACGAGCTTGCCGTCCACGAAGATGCGCGTGCCGGCCTTGGCGTTGGCGCGCGCGCCGAGCACATAGGTGCCGGTCTCGGGGGCGACGACCTTGGCCTCCCAACGCACGGAAAAGTCGTGCGGCTGAAGCTCTTTGACCGGCGCGTTCATCTTCCAGTCCACGTTCAGCGCGCGCTGGAAGCCGGAGGCGGCGGGTGCGCCGTCGAGAGTTTTATTCGCGAAGTAGCTGGCCTTCCACGCACGGACGGTCATGCCCTGGTCTTTGGCGTCGGTGTCGAAGGTGTTGATCGCGCTTTCGGGCAGCGGGGCGAGCTTGGCGTTCTGGTCGTCGAGCGTGAGCGGCATGTAGACGACGTTGACCTTCTCGCCGAGACGGGCCTTGATGCCCTCCAGCGGGACGACCTCGTAGGGCGGCTTGCCTTCGGCGCTCCAGCCGCCGTTGCAGTGTTTGGTGACCGCGCCTTTGCCGAGAACGGCGACCGTCTTCACGGCGTTCGGATCGAGCGGCAGCACGCCCTTGTCGTTCTTGAGCAGGACCATGCCCTCTTCGGCCACGCGGAGGGCGAGGGCCTGGTGCGCTTCCGTGTTGATGCTGCCCGGATCGCGCGTGCGGCCGTCGAACAGGCCGACCTTGGCCATGACGTACAGGATGTGTCCGGCCATCTCGTTGACTTCGGCCTCGTTGATTTGGCCCTCCTTGAGGGCTTTGAGCATGGGCTCGGGTTTGAAGATGCGGATTTCCTTGCCGGCGTTCATTTCGATGTCGGTGCCGCCCTTGACGCCCTTGATGTATTCGACGATCAGCGCGGCACCGAGCGAGGGGTCTTCGGTGAGATACTCGAAGTTGCGGCCGCAGAGCGGGGTGCGCATGATGTTCACGCCGGGGCCGAGGATCATGTCCTTGTTGCGGGCGCGCAGCTCCGACCCGATCAGATCGCCGTAGGCGGAGGCGAGCGCGCGGTCCCAAGTGGCGGCGAGCATCTCGAGCGTCGGCAGGGAAGTCGACTGGTCGGATGGGTCGTCCGGCTGGGTGGCGGCCGCGAAGGTCATGCGGGCGAGTTCGGCGCGGACGTTGCACGAGCTGTCGGAGAAATAGAACTCCTTGTTGAGGCCCACGCGCGGGATCGGGTTCAGTGACATCGTGCTGATGCCGGCACAGAGCGAGATTTTCTCCTCCAGCGTCATCTTGGCGAGCACCGATTGGGACTCGGCCATCGCCTTGTCGGCGGCTGCTTGAGCGGGGGTGGCCAAGGCGAGTAGGACACAAGCGAGCACGGAGGGGATGTTCTTCATGAGAGGCCTCTTGTTGCGGGGCGCGCAACTGCGCCCGTTCGCTGAGAGGCAGAGTACCAAAACGGGGGTGGTGCGACAAGGCGACGGAACTTCCGGCGAACGACGCGAAAGCGCTTGACCCCCGGCGCTGCAGGTGCCACGATGTGTCCGGTTGGGACGGCATTGCGGATGCCGGGATCGCATTTGAATCGGGAAGACAAAATGAAGGCGTTTTTTCAAACGCGAGTGTTTGCGAACCGGCGTCTGTCGCTGGCGGGTTTGCTGATGGTTTTTGCCGTCATGGGTTGTCTCGCCGCTTCGCAGCGGCCGAACATCGTGTTCATTCTCGCCGATGACCTCGGTTACGGCGACCTCGGTTGCTACGGACAACAGAAAATCGAGACGCCCAACATCGACCGGCTCTGCGCCGGCGGCATGCGGTTCACGCAACACTATGCGGGCGCGCCGGTCTGCGCGCCTTCGCGCTGTGTCCTGCTGACCGGCAAACACACCGGCCACGCCTACATCCGCGGCAACGACGAGTGGTCGGAACGCGGCGCAGTTTGGAACTTCAAAGCCGTGGAAGACGATCCGAAGCTTGAGGGACAGCGGCCTCTTCCCGCCGGCACCGCGACGCTCGACGCGTTCAAACTTCCGGCGCTTGGCGACGCGATTACGACAACCGCGCGATCGCCTTGACGGGAGTGCCGGAGTTAGGTTTTCTGGTAAAGGGGGGACGATATGAGAGCATTTCGTTGGATGGCGCTGGCGGCGATGGGAGTTGTGACGGCGTGTACGGCGCCGAGGATCGGCGGCTTCAATGGGCTGGATTTGAGTCTGGCGAACCTAAGCCGTCTTTCGGACGCGGAAACGCGTTCGATTAGCCCTGAGAATTTCACGGGCGAAAAGGGCATGGCTGCGATGTCGACCAACGGGCCGTCTTGGCGCGCGGCGCGCGATCTCGGGCAGGGCTGGAAAGTGTCGCCCTACATCCGCGTGCCAGCCAAGAGCACGGTCACGCTGGGCGAGATCAGCGGTTCCGGCGCGATCCAGCAGATCTGGATGACGCCCGCGCCGCTGGACAAGACGCGCTTCAAGAAGGATCTCAAGGTCACCATCCAGACGCTCGGATGGATGACCGACAAGTCCGGTCGCTATCTGCCGCTCAAGGACGACGTGGCGTCGGTGGCCTATTGGTATCAGACCGAACCGCACGCGCCGTTCCCGCCGCTGCCGCCACCGGACGTGCTGAAGGTTGGCCCGCTGCAGGTGGCCGCGCCGCAGAAGTGAGGGGTTAGCGGTTGATGGCCCATGGTTGATGGTTCGTGGTTGGAGAGAGGGGAAGGGGATGAGACTTTGAAACGTCGGACAATCATTGCGTTCGCGGCCGCGTTGACGATGGCCGCGCAGGTGTGGGCGGGGCAGCCTTTTCTGTGGCGGCTGGAGGCGGGTGCGGGCAAGCCGAGTTACCTTTTCGGCAGCATCCACGTGCCGTCGCCGGCGGTGACCAACCTCGCGCCGTCGGTCTGTCAAGCGCTGGCGGCGTCGGATGCGGTCTATTGCGAACTGCCGTTCGACGCGGCCACGATGATGGCGATCATGCGGGGCTCGATGAGCGCCAAGGTTCCGCTTTCGCGGGCGCTGCCGCCGGACCTCTATGCGCGCGCCGAGGCGGAACTGAAGCGCGTGGTGCCCTCGATGCGGCTCGCCTCCATGGAGACGACGGAAATCTGGGCGCTCGCCTCGACGCTGGCGCTGCTGGAGTATCAGGTCAAATACCCGATGGTCCCGCCGCTCGATCTGGTGCTCTTTCAGCGCGGCCAGGTGTTGGGGAAGGAGACGGGGGGCATCGAAACCGCGCAGGAGCAGCTCGACGCCATGAACGCCTTCACGCACGACGAACAGGTGGCGATGCTGAAGGCGATGCTGGACGATGCGGACGCGCTCCGCAAGCGCGGCGAGGATCCCGTCAAACGTCTGTTGGACGCTTATCTGAAGGGCGACACCGAAGCGATCGACCGCGAAGTGAACCGCTCATACGAAACCTGTCCGCCGACGTTGCGGCAACGCTTCGAGACTCTGCTGCTGACCGAACGCAACCGCCGGATGGCGGAGCGGATCGCACAGCGCATGCGCGCCGCGCCGGACAAGGGCACGTTCTTCGTGGTCGGTGCGCTGCACGGCCTTGGCAGGGGGAGCGTGATCGAGCTGCTCGGTTCGTCCGGTGTGAAGGTCACGCGGGTTCCGTAGCGCCGGTGCGGTCCGCACCGGCAGGGGTTGCGATTTCGGATTGGAACACGGAGGAGCGCCATGGGGAAACGGATATTGCCGTTGTCGAAGGTTTACGGTCTGATCGAACCGGGACCGCTGATGCTGCTGGCCACGTCGGACATGGGCCGACCCAACGTCATGACGCTGGCTTGGCACACGATGCTCGACTTCGAACCGCCGCTGGTGGGCGTCGTCGTGAGCGAGCAGAACCACTCGTTCAAGGCGCTGCTCAAGACCAAGGTCTGCACGCTCAACATTCCAACTAAGGATCTGAGCCGGGCGGTGGTGGGGTGCGGCAACACGTCGGGACGCGACACGGACAAATTCGCCGCGTTCGGACTGACGGCCAAACCGGCGCAGGTTGTGGATGCGCCGTTGGTCGCCGAGTGTTTCGCCTCGTTCGCGTGCAGGGTGGTCGATACGCATCTGGCGCGCTCGCGCAACTTTTTCATTCTGGAGGTGGTCAAGGCGTGGGCCGACCCGTCGGTGCGCGATCCGAAGACGTTGCACCACCGCGGCTACGACGCCTTCATGGTGGCGGGGCCGACAATCCGCCTCAAGTCCAAGATGCCGTGAGGTCCACGTTTCTTTGAGGCTTGGACGGTCGGAGCGGTTTCATCGCGGAGTGAAGGGGCTCGTCGGGCAAGCGCGGCACTCTTTCGTGCCGTGCCGGATTCGTGGTTGATTGCCAGTGCCGGCACAGGGAACCAACGCGTATATTTTCTCTTCTTCAGTCATGGGGCATCCTCTCTCCTTTGATCATACTTAGCCCGACTTTCCCCGTTCGAGGCAAAAACTATCGCATTTACTGGGGTTTGACCCCAAGGTTTCCCCTACATTTCAGTTCTCGACGGGAGCCTCAATACGGGGCGGAGGCTGTTCAGGGAGTCGCATGTCAAGCCGGTGGAGGAGTATCTGGAGATCCTTGTCCGGCTGTGTGTAGCGCGGCAGCACGAGCGTCCTGCTGTCCGTCGTAGGGAAGTGGACATCGATCATCTGCACGGTCTGGAACTTGTCAAGCACGGCGCGAGGCGTGAGTCCGGGCGCAAGCCCCCTTGAGCGCTGCTTGAGCGTCGCGAAGAGGCAGTAGGCGAGGAACCCCACGAAGATGTGAGCCTCGATCTGACCGTCGGTCTGATGGTAGACCGGGCGGATGGAGAGGTCGTTCTTGAGTTCCTTGAAGGCCTGCTCGACCTCCGTGAGGGTGATGTAGAGTTTCCAGAGGTCTTCGGGGTTCTCCGGAGGCAAGTTCGTCCGCAGCAGGTACGTGCCCTCGCCCCTGCGGACGTCGCGGAGTTTCGGGCGGTCCAGCCTGAAGGAGAACGGTGCCTCGGCCGTCGGCAGGCTGACGTCCACGGCGCGAGCCGCGGATCGGCCCGCCTCGTGCCTGGCCACGGCGACCTTCGCCACCAGCGTGTCGCGGGCCAGGTCCTTCATCTGCGCGATCTCGCCGAGGCGCCCAAGCAGGAGCCGGAGCCTCCTGCGGCGCATGGCCATCTCCTTGTCGCGCCGGCCGCAGCTTCGAGTCAGGACGTACGTGTCGCCGTCCGTCCCTGCGGCGGTCTTCACTTGGACGCCATCCTTTGCTTTCCGCCAGGGCTTTCCGGCGATCTCACGCTGGAGCTTTGTGAGCCGTCCGCGCGGCGTTCCCACGAGGTAGTTCGTCCCCGCCTCGCGCATCTCGCCGAGCACCTCTTCGGTGGGAATCCCGCGGTCCATGATCCACGTTCGGCCCGCCTTGCCGTACATCTTCTCGATCTTCGCGAGGAAGTCCTTCAGCGTGGTCTTGTCCGACGTGCACCCCTTCATCGTCTCGTAGGCGACGGGCAGCCCGTCGGGAGTCACGACGAGCGCGATCACGACCTGGACGCAATCGGGACGCCTGTCGCGGCTGTACCCGAAGCGGCGGAGGCCGTCCGCCCCGGGGACGTCACACTCGAAGTAGGTGCTCGTCAAGTCGTACAGCAGGATGTCGCATGTCGCGCCGAACAGCGTCCCCCAGCGCTCCCGGAGGTGCTTGAAGAGCCCGTCTTTGTGTCCGCAGAGCTTGGCGAGGCAGCGGTAGAGCGTGTTCTTCGCGGCCACGCTCTCGTCGCATCCGAGGAGGTCGGCCATCGCCGTGTTGCGGAACCATTCGCGGTGCAGGCGCCATTCGCTCCCGGGGTCGAGGAGCCGGTAGGTCACGATCACAGCCAACACGTCGGTCCAGCGCGTCCCCTTCCGGCTGTCGGCCAGATGCCTGCCCCAGAACGTATCCAGTTCCAGAAGCCCCCAGAGCTCCAACGACAGCCAGCAACCGCCCCATTGGCGCGGGCGGCGCAGGGTCATCGCGTCGAGGCGGACGCGCACGGGGTTCAGCGCGCCTACCGGCGGAATGCGATCCTCCGGGAACAGGCTCATCTGGCGGACGCCCGAGTCCCCTCCGTCAATCACATCAATCGCAGAACACCACTGGGCCCGCTGGGTGTCGTTGATCTCGCCCAGGTAAAGGACCTGCCGCGTGCTGACGCCGTTCCGCGTCCTCACGCTCTCGGCGATACACCAGTAGCGATGCTCCTTCCCATCTTTGAATCGCTTGTGGCATTTGAGGTACATGCCCCGCATTATTGCACAGGCGCGGCGCGGCCGTAAGGGGGCAGGTCTGTCCTACAACGACTTTTGAAGGTTCACCCCCCGAAAACATTGGGTTTTTCCAATCGTTTTGTTTGAAAATAGTCAAAAAGTGTGTCGAACGGGGAAAGTCGGG
>Ga0172375_10007174_pt1 | contig 15340 bp, 13 predicted proteins | sample LakKiv1m_FD_114537 | JGI IMG/M metagenome (GOLD analysis project Ga0172375, IMG submission 114537) | Freshwater microbial communities from Kabuno Bay, South-Kivu, Congo - kab_092012_11.1m | ecosystem: Environmental > Aquatic > Freshwater > Lake | place: Democratic Republic of the Congo... | reverse complement strand
TGGTAACTGCATCTGCATAAAAATAAATTTTTATGCAAATTTGCGACAATTTTGTTTACGATAGTTCGGGTTTTATCTCTTTTGCTCTTAGCATGTTACCGCTCTGGGGTCAGGAAGTCTGAGGATTTTCTCCATGAACCGAGAGGTGCTCCAGAAATTCAACAATATCCGGACGGGCAATGAGTTTAGCCATGTGTGCACCACCAACTTTCTCAGGCATCACAATGCTGTTCACACCAGCCATCTTAAGTTTTTTCTCATTACTTTCGCTCGATGCCCGGCATACAATTGTAAGCTTTGAATTAAGCGATCTGGCGGTGAGTGCAACAAATAAATTATCGGCATCATTTGGCAACGTACTGATTAAAGCATGGGCTTTGGCTACTCCGGCCTTGATGAGTACACTATCTTCGGTAGCATCACCATTTATAAAAATTATCGGCAAACCCTCATAATGCTTAACAACATCCTGTGTCTGGTCGATTACAACAAACGGGCTTTTGTATGCCTGAAGTTCGGCCACCACCTGTTGCCCATTTCTTCCATAGCCAACCACAATTACATGATTCTCCATTTTCTTTAATGATTTAGATTTATATCCCCGGATCAGATTTTTCAGCTGGCCTTCAACCAGATAAGTAGTAACTATCGAAATAGAATAAGCAAAGAAACCCAGACTCATGAAACTAAGAATGGCTGTAAAGATTTTACCATCCTGATGCAACGGATGAACCTCACCGAAACCCACGGTTGTCAACGTAATCATGGTCATATAAAATGCATCGACCAGCCCGTAATTCTCAATTTCCATGTAGCCGGAAACCCCGATCACAACAATGGCAGCCAGCAGGATTAAAGCAATGAATAATTTTTTTTGGTTATAGGTTTCTTTCATTTTCCGAATAATCCATTTTTAAATGTTTCAACGTATCCATTCTCTCATTTTTGGGAATTCATTTATACTATTTTAATAAGCCTCCCGAAATAATATCAAGCCGTTTTTCAATCTATCTACCCTAACAGAATTAAGAAAAGATGACACCCAATCGATGACCCGCATTAGTGTTGGGAATTTGTCAGTATCAAAAAAACATTAATCCGGATAAGCTGCCATCATTATCTCATTTTTGACAAATTTAGAAATAAAATCATCTTTGATACCCCTGATGAAGAATAAATGGATTTGAACATAAAAATTGGGTGTGTTCATTCTTTTACACTGATTTGCTTATTGTTGTCGAAATTTATAAAAACACCTTTCATAATAATATTTTCGTATTTTTGATTGAATTTTAAAATTCCACAAAATGATCAGCAAATCCTTTAAGGCTTCACACCTGAATACACTCGAATCCAAACTATCCGCGTTGATTAATGAAAGCTTCCGGCCAAACCTGGCCTTTGTTTTTGCCTCTGTTGAACTGGACATAGCGAAGGTGAGGGCCGCTTTTGAAAAATACAATCTCCTGGTTTTTGGTGCAAGTACATGTGGTGAAATTTGTTTCGATGGCAGTAACGAGGGAATTTACGAAGGTTCCGTTGCAGTTACTCTGGTTGAGTTAAACCCGGAAGCCTTTGCTGGCATACTGATCGACGGGAATGGTCTAAATTCGCTGGATCTGGGGAAAGCGGTTGCAGCATGGGGTAAAAAACTTTTCCAAAAACCGGCCTTTTTAATTGCTGTCAGCGGTTTAACAGCCAACGGGCAGGAAGTGGTTGAGGGAGTTCTTGAAACTGCCGGGCAGAACACCTTTATGTTTGGTGGCCTGGCAGGTGACGACGCTCACTTTATCGAAACCTTTGTTTTTAATCACGATTTGATCAATAAAAATGGTGCTGTTGCAATCGCTTTTGATACTGATCTAGTAAAACTGCGAGGCCTGGCTACAAGTGGCTGGGTTAGCATTGGCTCCGATAAAGTTGTAACCAAAGCCATCGGAAATGTTGTTTACACCATCGACAACGAACCGGCTTTAAAAGTTTATAAAGAACATTTAAACATTTCTGACGACGATCTTCCTGAAATTGGCATTGAATACCCCCTACTGGTGAAAAAAGATAACAGGGAGGTGTTGAGAGCAGTTACGGGAATCGATAAAGAACAACAATCTTTGGTTTTTGCAGGGACGGTACCACAGGATGCAATTGTAACCTTTTCGACCTCACCCGGTTTTGAAATTATCGAGCATACCATAAAGGATATCAAACAATTTTTTAAAGATTCAGATAAAGCAGATCTGATGTTGCTTTTTTCGTGTATGTCACGTCATCGTGCACTTGGCCCGGTTATTACCGAAGAAATTGCCGAAGCCTCACATCAAGCCGGTCTTCCCATCACCGGGTTTTTTACCTATGGTGAAATTGGCAACAATGGTCCGGCGAGATGCGATTTTTATAACGAAACATTTACATTGGCTGTCATTTCAGAGAATTACAAAATGGAAAGTTAAAACGGTTAAAACATTATGTCGAAACTGATTGCTGATATCATCGAAAAGCTAAACTCCATTAAAACGTCTGAGGATCTTGATGACTCAAGGAATCAACTTTTTGAGCAACTTATGGCGCTTAAAAAGGACACTGAAGCCATGCAATTTAAATATGACCGTGCTTCCAAAGAAAAAAATATTCTGTATTCGCTACTTGCCAAAACATCAAAAGACCTGAATCTTGCTGTTACAAACCTTAAAATCAGAGCTGAAGAACTCTCAACTTTACTTTCGGCAATTCCTGCACTGGTGTATTTTAAAAATGAAAAATTGGAATACCAAATTGTAAACAATGCATTTGAGGATTTTCTCAACCTAAAACTTAACGACATCTTAGGAAAAAAGATCAAAGAATTGTTGCCTGATTACCAAAGTTCAGACTATGATAAAATCGAAGAAGATGTGATTAAAAGAGGCGTGCCTGTTTATAATCTGGAGGAAATCATTAAAAAACAGGCCCGGGAAATTTACCTTTCGACCAACCTGGCCCCCGTTAAAAGTTCAACCGGTCCTGTAATCGGGCTTGTTGGTGTTTCTTACGACATCACTGTCCGTAAAAATTACGAATTTGAATTGACAAGGGCTAAGGAACAGGCCGAAGCCGGAACACGGGCAAAAAGTGAGTTCCTGGCGAATATGAGCCATGAAATCCGCACACCCATGAATGGAATTATCGGCATGGCCGAAATCCTTAAACACACCCATCTCGACAACGAGCAGTTGACACATCTCGAGGCTATTGAAGTTTCGGCAAACAGCCTGTTGAGCCTGATTAATGATGTCTTGGATTTTTCTAAAATTGAAGCAGGTAAACTCGATTTTGAAATTATCGTGTTTGATCTGCGCAAAGTTTTGACGGATGTTGAACGGATTCTCTCGACAAAAGCCAACGAAAAAGGTCTGGAGTTCAGGGTAATTTGTGACGACAACGTCCCCTCCTCTCTTAAAGGTGACCCACACAGGCTTAAACAGATTGTCCTTAACCTGGCTTCAAACGCCATTAAATTTACTGCCAAAGGTTACGTTGAAGTTCATATTAAATACGATAAGCCTAAACCAAATCATCATCTTCTCCGGTTTGAAGTCAGCGATACAGGTATCGGAGTTTCAAAAGATGGCAGGAAAAGCCTGTTTAAAGAGTTTTCGCAGGTCGATGCATCGACAACACGCAAATATGGTGGTACAGGTCTGGGTTTATCGATTTCAAAGAAGCTGGTCCAAATGATGAATGGAAAAATCGGAATGGAAAGCAAGTTTGGAAAAGGTTCCACTTTTTGGTTTACAGCCGAGCTTGGCAAAATTGATGCAGATGTAAAGGCTACAACAGTTATTCAACAAGAAAAACTCGATTTAATATCCCGCATCGACAAAGATCTTTCTGTCCTGTTGGTAGAAGATAACAAGATCAATCAGAAAATTGCTGTTTATAATCTCACACAGGCTGGCTACAAAGTTGAGCTGGCCGAAAATGGCCACGAGGCTGTGATAAAATTTAAAAATGGAAAATTTGATCTGATCCTGATGGATGTTTTAATGCCGGTAATGAATGGTTTCAGGGCAACCCAAAAAATCAGGGCGATTGAGCAGTACCGTACACGCAAAAACAAAGACTATGTTCATCATGTTCCTGTAATTGCCCTCACTGCAAATGCGATGAAAGGCGATCGTGAAGCATGTCTTGCAGCTGGAATGGACGGTTATATCAGCAAACCTTTCAAACAGAAAGAACTGGCCGAACTTCTTCACAACCTGCTCAGAGGACAGGTACAATAACCGGGCATCAAAGAATTTTCAACCATTCATTCATCACCCCATCTTTTATTTTCTATTTTTGCCCATTTACAATAATAATTATGAGTTGGTTGGAGATTGTTTTGATAACTACCGCTGGGTTCCTCACCGGATTTATTAACACGCTGGCAGGCGGGGGTTCGGTAATATCATTGGCTGTTCTCGTTTTTTTAGGTTTACCTGCCACGGTTGCCAACGGCACCAACCGGATCGCCATCGCTATTCAAACCCTCACGGCTACTGCAAGTTTCAGGCATCAAAAGGTTTTAGACACGAAAAAAGGGATCTGGCTGGCCATTCCTGCAGTAATCGGTTCAGTTGTAGGAGCCTGGATTGCAGTTGATATCAACGAAAAAACTTTCGAAAAGGCAGTTGCTATCGTGATGTTGTTTATGCTTTTCTTTATCCTGTTCAAACCCGAAAAATGGATCAAAGAACAAAAACACCTCATCGTTAAAAAAATCACCGTTTGGCAGGTTCTCTTGTTTTTTGTTATAGGGATTTATGGCGGATTTATTCATGTAGGCATAGGTTATTTTTTACTGGCTGCCATCGTTTTAAGTGCCGGCTATGAACTTGTTAAAGCCAATGCCATCAAGGTCCTGATCGTTTTATTGTACACCCCCTTTACACTTATTGTTTTTGTATTAAACGATAGTGTTAACTGGACGCTTGGTTTGGTAATGGCCATCGGAAATGTTCTGGGCGCCTTAATTGCTTCACGGATGGCTGTAACCTGGGGGGCAATATTCGTAAGATGGGTTATTGTGGCCGTGATCCTTTTTACTTCGGCATACTTATTTGGTTTAGTCGATTTTGGCAAACTGATGCATTCTCTAAAATAAATCATTATGGAAAAATGGTTATTGTATTCTGTTGTTTTGTTACTGGTCGTTTTCATTTCGTGTGATCCACAAACACAGTCAACATCAGAAAAGCCTGTGATTAAACCTGAATGGGCAATTGTGATGCATGGTGGTGCAGGAAACATTAATCCTGCTGATTTTACACCAGAAAAAGAAAAGGTTTATAAAGAAAAATTATCTGAAGCCCTCGGAACAGGTGGGAATATCCTGAAAAACGGAGGTACCAGCCTTGACGCCGTCGAAGCAGCGATCAGGGTTCTCGAAGACAGCCCACTCTTTAATGCCGGTAAAGGCGCAGTTTTTAATGCAGATGGAATAAATGAATTAGATGCTTCAGTTATGGATGGGAAAACACTCGGGGCCGGAGCTGTAGCCAATGTCAGGACCATAAAAAATCCCATTTCTGCGGCCCGGAAAGTCATGGAAAACTCACCACATGTATTGCTGATTAAAGAAGGTGCTGAGAAATTCGCTGAAGAACAGGGATTGGAAATGGTAGATCCGTCCTATTTTTTCACACAGGAACGTTGGGATGCTTTGCAAAAGGCCAGGCAACGGGAACGGGAGCAAAAGCCCGATGAAACCAAAAAAAGTGGCACTGTGGGTGCTGTTGCTCTTGATAAGTCAGGAAACCTTGCCGCAGGAACCTCCACCGGTGGCATGACCAATAAAAAATACGGGCGTGTGGGTGATTCACCAATCATTGGGGCAGGAACTTATGCCAATAATGCCACTTGCGGAGTTTCGGCAACCGGGCATGGGGAATATTTTATTAAAAACGTGGTAGCCTATGACATTTCAGCCCGAATTCAGTACCTGGGCGAAAGCCTCGACAGCGCCGCAAACTACATTGTAAACAACAAATTAAAAGCACAAAATGCCAGCGGAGGATTGGTGGCGATGGATAAAAACGGCAACATCAGTATGCCTTTTAATTCGACAGCAATGTTCAGGGGATACCTAAAAGCAGGTGAAGAACCCCGGGTCTTTATTTTTTATGAAAACTGAAAATGGCTTTTTTGGCCCAGGCAGGCATGGTCATTCATGGCTTCCCTTACCGAAAATATTACCAAACTCTTTCCCGATTTTTTGGATAGCCTCAAGGCCCTTCGACAGTGGATCAGAATATATGTCTTCGTATCTTTCGTTTGTATGCGCCACACTATATTGTTGCGGATAGATAATTATCCGGCTGTTGTTTGGCCAATTCTTTTCGAGCTTTGCCGGGATTTTATCGAGGATACTCATGTGTGAAACCGATCCTGAACGTGCCGAAACCAGCACAAGAAGATCATCATTCCGGATTTGCTTCGAAAGAGTTAACAAATCATCCCAATCTTCAAACGTATTAAAACTGATTTTTGAATTTATCTTAAATTTACGAATGCATTTAATAACAACCTCTTCGATTTTTTTGCCGCCAAATAATGAAATCGGAAGGCTTAATTCGACTGATAGTTTTGTGATTTTTAAAAGCCAGAGTACGAAGCCGCGTTCGAGTTCTGTCAGGGGAGGCATTACCAAAACTATCCTTTTATGGGCAATAAGCGGTTTTGCAAAATGGCAAATAAAGGCCGTTTTGTTGATACTTTTAAGAATTCCTTTGGTTTTTTCACCAAGAAATTTTTCGATAACCCCTTGCCTCTTAGGCCAGCCAAGAATGATAATATCGGCCAGGATTTCACGTGATGTGCGGGCAATTCCACTTGCCGGATTATGATCGATGGTTGTAATAACGTTGGCTTTGGTCTCTGACGCCGAGACTTGTTGGGCGATGGACTGGAGTTTTGTCCTGGCTTTAAGGATATTTGCCTCTGCTTCGTCATTGTTCGGTACGACCGATAAGAGTGTAATCGGGTTTGGTGCCTTTTTGTTTTTGATTAAAACAGCAAAATCCAACAGGTTTCCGATATTATTGATGTTGGCTATGGGTAAAAGAATATGCTCGTTGATTATTACGTTGGTTTCTTTTAAATCGAAATTCTCATCTTCTGAAGCCAAAACAATTTTCCTGGCTGCTTTTTCCGAAGCAAACGAAGCAACAATGCAGGTAACCAGGATGAGGATGATTGTTCCATTTAAAATGCTCTCATTAAGAATTCCATTTTTATAACCTACCAGAATAACAGCCAGTGTTGCTGCTGCATGTGAGCTGCTCAGCCCATAGATCAATTGCCGCTGGGCCCCGGAATATTTAAATACAATTTGAGTAAACAGGGCAGCCAGCCATTTCCCTCCCAGGGCAATAATGGTAAATGTCACAGTAACAATGATCTCATTTGTTCCCTTGAAAATTGCATGAATATCAACCAGCATTCCCACACTGATCAAAAAAAAAGGAATAAAAATGGCGTTCCCAATAAAATCGATTCGGTTCATTAAAGCCGACGAAGGTGGTATAAGCCGGTTGAGTGCAATCCCGGCAACGAAAGCTCCAATTATTGGTTCAAGACCAGAAACCTGAGCCAAAAACGCAGCAAAAAAAACAACAGATAACACAAAAATATAATGAGAATGCTTTTCGCTTTCTATTTTGCTGAAAAACCACTTCGATATCCTGGGAACCACATAAAACATGAATACAAAAAAAATCACAACGGAGATAATCAGTCTTATCCAGAATTCCTGGTTCAGCCCTCCCTGAAAAGAACCAATGATAATGGCCAAAAGAATGAGAACGGTTGTATCGACTAAAATTGTTCCACCAACTGTGACAGCTACCGCCTGGTTTTTGGATACCCCTAATTTGCTTACAATTGGATACGCTACAAGCGTATGAGTCGAAAACATGCTGGCTGAAAGCAGGCTGGCATAAAAATTATATCCCAGCAAATAATAACATATTGGAAACCCAATAATGAAAGGCAGAGTAAAAGTAAAAAAACCGAAAAGGATACTCTTGTGTTTGTTCTTATTAAACTCCTTGATGTCAAGTTCTAATCCTGCAATAAACATAATATAAAGAATCCCAATGGTCGAAAACAAATCTATTGCCGAGCTTTTCTCCAAAATATTTAATCCATATGGACCGACAATTACGCCGGCAATGATCAGCCCGATAATTCCGGGGATATTGACCTTTTTTAAAAGGATTGGAAAAATAAGGATGATGAAGAGAATTAATGAAAAAATGAGCACCGGATTGTTAAGGGGTGTTTTAAACTCAGATAAGAATGAATCAAAAAAACCATTCATAACATTTTACACTGTTGAAGTTTCCGGAATTCCGGCAAAACACCTGAAAATGATCAAAAAACGGTGGTGCCCGATTGAGGTTATAAAAGTAATTTGTTTTAATGAATTACCATCGTCTCTCAAGGAAAAAGCCTGAAATGGTAATTTGCAGATATAGCCGGGCTGCTGTGTGTCTTTCAGCATGGAATTATACAAGAATAAATGGAACAACAAAATAATGTGCTGTACAAAAAGAGTTGCTTTTTTCTTACCGGCCCTTTGTGCCAGATATATTTCGCTTTAAAGAAAATAATTCGTTTGCGTGAAATTTGGCCCCTCATTTTTCATTTTTCAAAACCGGGTCACCTTCATTTCATATTACCTTTGTTGCTTGTTTTTAAAAACATATTGTTGTGAACCTAAAATAAGATCGAAATATGGAACGAACATTTTATTGTCCGTCATGCCATGGACAATTACTGGTAAATGACCGGATCATTTTATCGGCACAAAATGTACATGGCCAACGTGGTTTGATCCTTCTAACTCCCGATTTGGGTGATTACCGGGCTTTGAAACATCCGGATTTTAAAATAAAGGAAGGCGAACATATCGATTTTTTCTGCCCGATTTGCCACGTAAATCTCATTGTTGAAAAAAACGATAAGAAATTCACCCGAATTATGATGCTTGAACTGGAAGATGAATATGAGGTTCTTTTTTCACAGATTGCAGGTGAAAAGAGTACTTACGTCATTGGTGATCAGAGTGTCCGGGCTTTTGGCGAAGATTCGGACGAAAACACCAACTTCTGGGGTGAAACGCCAAATTATTAAGCTTTGTGATCTATTGATTTTCGTAATAGCTGATGTCGTCGTGGATAAAATCTAATTTTACCCCTGCCTGCCTGAACATTTCTTCCGATTCCTGACCTGCATGGTATTTCCTGTCGCAAACCACACGCTCAATTCCACAGTTAATGATTAGCATTGCGCAGGTCCTGCATGGCGTCATACTGCAATAGAGGGTTCCTTTGTCCAGTGATATTCCCAGTTTTGCCGCCTGGCATATTGCGTTTTGTTCGGCATGAACCGTGCGCACACAATGCTGGGTTATTCTTCCATCTTCATGCGAAACCTTTTTAAGCAAATGCCCTACGTCGTCGCAATGGGGAAGCCCGAGCGGGGAACCAACATAACCGGTAACCAAAACATGTTTGTTTCGCACAATGATGCAACCACTCCGTCCCCGGTCACAGGTTGCCCGTTTGGCAGCAGTGTTCGATAATTCCATAAAATATTCGTCCCAGGTTGGCCGGATATGCTTTTCAGGAGTTTTCAGCTTGTCGGTTTGTTCGTCCATAATTCATTTGATCGTTGGTAAAATAATTTCTAAAGCAGGCTGTGACCAGCAGGCAGTGTGACTGTTTCCTGCCAGCTGACGATTTTTGATTTATCTCCTGCAACAAAATCGCCTCGTTAAATTCCCGGTATCATTATCTTTCAAAATCTCCGAAAGAGTCAGCGTCACTTTTTCGAGCAGTTCTCCCGGGGTTCCATTGTTTTCAAAAATATAATCGGCCATTTCGATGCACTTTTTCAGATTTTGATTGTTGGGATTATTGGTGGTCATCTCGCGGTTTTCGTTAGAAAGAAAAGTTTCAAAATCGATGTGATCGGTCTCGGAAGCACGTTGACGAATGCGTTCGAACCGGAGTTCGGTTTTTGCATCAACAGCAAACAAATAAAATTTTCCCTTTCTTCGTAAACTTTCAATTTCGCCAGGTGTTCTGATGCTTTCGATTACACAGTTCCCTCCGGTCTTTTTGGCCATTTCAAAGAGTTTGTCGGTGATAAAGGAAGACGAATTGCCGGCGCGGAGTTCGTTGGCTACCGAGGTCATACTGTCGCGGTTTACTGTAAGGCCACGCTTATTGATTTCGGTAGTCAGGAATTTGCGTACCGAAAAATGGCTGAACCCCTTTTTTGTAACGAGATAATCGACGATGGTTCCTTTTCCGGCACCCAATGTTCCTGTTATTCCGATGATGACCATCCTGCTCAAATATTAAATTAAATCCATTTTCAACCTGTCGATCCATTTTTCGGCTTTTTGAGGCTCAAACACTTCAAGTCGCTCCAAAAGCCGCATTTCGTCTTCTTCAACAATCAGATTGTTTTTATGTTCTTGTCTGACGAATTTTTCGGCAACAGCATGATCGATAAAAGCCAACAAATGATCAAAATAACCATCGATATTGAGTAAACCAACAGGTTTACTGATGATTTCGAGCTGGTTCCAGGTGAGTACTTCAAAAAGCTCGTCAAAAGTGCCGAAACCACCTGGCAAGGCGATAAATGCATCCGAAAGATCGGCCATTAGTGCTTTACGCTCATGCATGGTTTTTACAATGTGAAGTTTTGTAATTTGCCGGTGCGCAATTTCCTTATCAACAATATGCCCCGGCATTACACCAATTACTTCGCCACCGTTTTTGAGTACACTGTCGGCAATTTCACGCATCACACCAATATTTCCTCCACCAAAAACCAGGGTAATTTTTTGCAGGGCAAGAATTTTTCCAAGACGCCTGGCTTTAATTTTATAATTTTCGCTTCGTCCGACACTGGAACCACAAAACACACAAATCGATTTCATTGTTAAAAAAATTTTCGGTAAAACTAAGGGTTTTTCGCTAAACCGATTTCCTGATACCATAACTATTCATACTTAATGGAATAGCAAACCAGGTACGGAATAATGGCACAGTACATCATGCTTCGCCACTCAATATTTGACCTCTTTGCATCATAATACCCAAGCGAATAAAAGTTAACCTGTGAATACAACTTCTCCCTTTTTAGGACAACGGTTTTAAAATTAATTTTTAACTTTACCAAAAGATAAAACCAATCAAAATGAAAAACTTATACGAAAGGTTACTTGTTGCCATATTGATTCTCTTTTGGAGTAACATATCTGCAAAACTACCCCAGGATGCGCCTGCCCTGCCTCCGCCCGAAGGAAATGTTGTTAGTATCACTACATGGGATGAATTAATCGATGCCGTTTGGAATCTTCAATCAAATACTACCATTTTTATTCAGCCGGGAACCTATATTATCCCGGAATGGTGGTTTATCAACATTGGAATTGATCTCAACAATCCGGTCGAAAATATAGTAATCCGGGGAGCTACCGGTGATTACAACGACGTTGTCATAAAAGGTACGGCACCGGGAATGACCGGAGCTTCGTCATTTGGGTTTTTCATTAACAATGCCAGCAATGTAACCATTGCTGATCTTACTGTTGGCGAAGTATATCATCATGCCGTGCAGTTAAACCCGCCATCAATCGGGGCTGCCGACGGAATCAGGCTTTACCACTGCAGGTTTTACAATACCGGTGAACAGCTCATTAAAGGAAATTTCCTGTATGATGACAATGGTTTGCCAGCGGGGGTACAAAACGGAAGAATCGAATATTGCCTGCTTGAATACACCTCCTGGGGTCCGGAGGATGGTTATACCGAGGGAATCGACCTTCATGCTGCGGATAACTGGACCATACAACACAATCTGCTCAGGAATATCAGGGTCCACGAAAATGACAACCATACCGATGTTCCGGCAATTCTCATCTGGAATAATTCGAAAAATGTGGATATTATTGCTAACACAATGATTAACTGCGACAGAGGTGTTGCCTTCGGGTTGTACGACCGCACCCTAAGCGCAGGTTATCCAGAAGTTCAGACCGGGGTAATCAGGAATAATATGATCTACCGTCAATCCGATTCAGTATTTTATAATGATGCAGGAATTCTGGCCTGGGATGTAAGGGATGTGAGTATCCTGAATAATACAATTCTTGATGAAGTTAAAAGCTATCCCCCCATCGAATATCGCTTTACCAAAGAAAACAGCAATATCGTTATTGCCAATAATCTCATCAATAATACACTTAATGGCAACAGGCCTCCGATTTGGGATAGGGATAACAGTGGTGGCAATCCTGAAGACGATTATAAAAATGCCACAGTTGAATTCAATTTCATTAACGATTCGGGTGAAATGTTTTCGTTGAATTATCCTGGGGATCTGCACCTTACCGAAAATTCAGCGAGCCTGCTGTCTGGAATTAGCAGTTATACAAATTGTCCTGACGATTTCGATGCGACATTAAGAGGGGGTACAACAAATTATGGTGCCGATCATGTTAGATCAGAAATTACGGCAACACACAGTTTCACCAACTATGATGGTGGTACGCATCCTAACACAATCACAATAAATGGCAGTTCGATCATAATCAATTTGTCGGCGATTGCCAATGCAACTGTTTTTAGGGCGACCATTAATCCTGGTATAAATTTTAATTATTACGACCTGACCGAAAACCCATTTTACGAGCGGACCATTGGTTTGAGTTTTAATGGAATTCCCCTGGATTTATCAGCCCCCCGTTACAGGACTTTTAATGCTACAGGCCCGACAATTGAAACTTTGGGAAATGGGAGCATTATGACGCTTCACATTGATGAAGCTGGACCGGGTTTAGGCGGGCACATTTCACTGGATGTGATGTGCGATGTAGCTTTACCCGCATCAATTCCTCAGGTTACGAACACTGCAGCTACTTTTTTAAATGGTGATGCTTTAATTACTTTTCAGGAGGTGGATCCACCGATAACAGTTGATAATCCATCTTATCTTGCATTTAATAATGCTTATCAGAACGCGAAAAACGGGAATATAAGGTACAGAATATACAGGTCAACCGCTCCGATAAATAGCTGCAGTGATATCCAAAGCGCCGAATTTATTGATGAAATTTTTCCGTTAAGTGGATGGAACCCTAAACTGGATGGCCCCGAAAAAGTTTTCCCTTATATCGGACAAAACGGAAATGTGAGCAGGCTCCCGGTGGCTGATGAAGTTATTGCCGGGATTGGTTGCGGAATCTATGCCAACCATTATCAGGGAATTTCAGCAAACGAAACTGCATATTATTTTATAAGTCATACCGTGGATGGAGCGGAAGATTTTTCGACAATTGTTCCAGGAACAAATGCAACAACTGCTGTTGAAGAATACCATGGGCCGGGAGCAGTGTTGCTGCGGGAAGTCCGGCACTTACCAAATTTTCTGTATGAAGGTGCGAGCACGCTATATTTCTATACAAAATGGGAATCTCCGCCTGCTGCCAGTTTTCCAAACGAAACTTCCAATTATCTGATTGCTTTAAGAGATAATATTGATTATTCAGCATTCAATCCGGGAATAACCATTAAACTGCATGCCTGGGGAGGAAACCTGCTTGGCGACTATGGATGGTGGTACTATGCCGATCAGGGAAATATGATGGTAGCCTGTAATCAGTTTCCCTGGCAAAACTGGTGGATTGGTTATCATAGCAGCCTCGGCACATTAAAATCTTACGAGGATGGAACTGTAAAACCATTTACCCCATACAGGATTTTAGATTTTGTATTCGATTTTATAGCACCCAATTTTGATATAGACATCAATAAAATTGTGCTTTCCGGTTCTTCAATGGGTGCCTCGGGTACATCGATGATTGGTTTAAGAAATGGCCAGATTTTTTCGAACATTATCGGGTGGGTAGGTGTACATAGTCCTGGAAAATCACCCACTTTTGAAGGTTCTTACGAAAATGCACTCGGCGATTCTGCCTGGGCATGCAAATTCTCCAATGTTGAGTTTACAGCGAAATATGGAGGCGTCGAAGTCAAACCGGAAGATAACTACAACGTTTGGGATTATTTCGACAATTCAAACTGGTTAGCCAAAAACCCTACTGCTGAATTACCCTGGCATACCTTTTCAAACGGCTTTAACGATGATCAGATTGGCTGGCCTCAGGCCAGGGAATATGTTATTTCCTCGATGAGCCATAAAGCACCGATAAATTTTACATGGGGACTTAATGGTCACAGTCAAAGAGCCGAAATGCTCGCGCCTTATGGTTACGAAACCGACAGAAACTCACATTTGGTTTTTCAGCGAAATCAGTCGTACCCGGTTTTTACAAATTCCTCATCCGATAATGATCTGCTTACAGAAGAAGAAGGGCAAATCAACAATTACTTTTTTTGGGATACGGAAAGCATTATCGATACCAGCGATAGGTGGGAGATGAGTCTTTGCCTGATACCAACTTCACCCTACGATTCGGTAACGACAAATATTACTCCACGGCGGTTGCAAAACCTTCATGTGGAACCTGGTTCGCAATGTATATGCTTAATCTATGAAGGCGATGAATTACGATTAACACAAAATGTAATTGCAGATGAAAATGGTTTTGCGAGCATAAATAATATCGTATTAAATAAAACTTTCAGAAGAATTGTGTTAAAACCTTTAATTGAACAGGAATTTAATATCCCATCCGGTTGGAGTGGAATATCAACTTATACCGTACCCGTTAACCCTAATGTGGAAATAATGTTTGAAAATCTGCAGGACCGTTTAATTTTTCTTGGTGACGGCACCGGATATTACCGGCCACAACAGGGCAGCAATACCTTGAATTACTGGAATCCCAACTCAGGTTATCTCATAAAACTAACCGAACCTTCTTTATTTCAAATTGAAGGCACTTCCGGCGTCAACCACAACATACAACTTGCCGAAGGCTGGAACCTGATCCCGGTTTTAGTTTCTGAAGGCGTTTCCTGCCAGGATATATTTTCGCAATTGGGAGGTGCATTTGTAATGGCCGCCGAGGTTGCAGGCCTGGCTGTTTACTGGCCCGACATGGGAATTTATACGCTTGATGAACTTCGACCCGGGAAAAGTTATTTTATTCGTGTAAATCAACCGATAAATTTAAATTTTGACAGTCGCTGATATTGAAAAAAATCTTTAACCTGATTAATTCATTAGGATTTAGTATAATTTTCAAAAATCATGCCACATGTGCAAAAGATTGTTATACAACGCTTCACCTTTTTAATGCAATGCATTAGAGAAGATTTTGATGTACAATCTG
>Ga0172375_10007173_pt1 | contig 15341 bp, 13 predicted proteins | sample LakKiv1m_FD_114537 | JGI IMG/M metagenome (GOLD analysis project Ga0172375, IMG submission 114537) | Freshwater microbial communities from Kabuno Bay, South-Kivu, Congo - kab_092012_11.1m | ecosystem: Environmental > Aquatic > Freshwater > Lake | place: Democratic Republic of the Congo... | reverse complement strand
TACAATACGATCGCCCTGTGGAACGGAAAAAGATCGAGAAGCTTCCGCCAGATGATTCGTCATTTCAGAAATTCGGTCGATCCCTATGCCCTTTTGCATTTATGAAAAGTGCCAAACTCGAGTGAATAAGAAAGAATCAAAAATTACCGCTTTTCAAGCGATGCCTTATTCCGTTCGCCGGATTCCTTCTCAAAACTCCGGGGAATTGAGGACTTTCTTTTGTCAAAAGCGGTTTGCGTACGGCGGGGCCTATTTTTCGCTTCAATCCTTCACCTTCCAGGATACCATCGGAAACCCTTACCGGACCGACCACTGGCTTTTGCCTCTTGATCAATACATGAAAACCTACTGGGGGCAATCCCTTCGGGACACTTCCGCTCCGCCGGCGGGCTTTGAAGAACTCGAAAAACTGGATTTCCCCTTATCCCATCCCGCGTCGGGAAAAATCGCGGGACTCACGGAAGATAAAATCCAATTTTTCTCGACCGCATACTCTTTTTCAGACGCTTATTCCAAGGACCAGGACCTTTGGATCTCCGCTCAGATGAATCGCCCCGACTACCCTGGCGATATCCTCTTTCTGCACCGCCCCGGTTCCGCTTCCGGAAATATTCCCGGGACGATTCAATGGAATCCCGGCAAACCGGTCTCTCTAGACACGCGCCTGACGGGACCTTATCAAGTCCTGTTTTTCGATTCCAACCGGCTGAAAGTAGCCGTCAATATCCCGCCGGAACTGGAATCCGCGTGGCTGCTCTACAGCGACACGTGGCATCCCGCCTGGAAAGCCACGGTAAACGATCAAAACGTTACCGTCTTTAAAGCCAATCTTGCCTACAAGGCCGTCGCGCTCTCAAAAGGCCCGAATCTCGTCAATTTCACTTTTCATTCCAGAGTCCTGTCAATCCTGTACCTTCTTTTCGGAATCAATTCCTTTTTCTGGCTCTGCGGGATCGCCTGTCTCCTCGCGAAAATTTACCTTCGCTCAAAAAACGGCTACAATAGGAAGTCCGGATTTCAAACGACTTTATGATTTTTAAACGGCAGAAGGAGCTTCGTATTGACGACCGTAGCTTTTTTTGATTGTCTCAGCCATTTTTATGACCGGCACGGGATTTATTCCCTCTCCAGCGTCCTGAAACAAAACGGCATTTGAGTTCACTTCATCCGGGAAACCAACCGGAAAAAAGCCCTGGCGAAAATCCGGAAAACGGCCCCGGATCTATTGCTGTACTCCGCTTTTTCCTTCGCGATTCCTTCGTTTAAAGAATTCGATAAAACCGCCAAACAAACGCTGAGGGTCAAGTCTCTGATCGGAGGGCCGGGCCCCACGTTCGACTGGGACTGTCTCAAAGGTTCCACCATCGACGCTTTCTGCGCCGGCGAAGGAGAAATGGCTTTGCTCGATTACATTCAGAGCGGATTCCGGGCGGGGAAAAATATCGCGCCGCAAGGAAGCGCGGGCCCCTCGGAATTTCATCCGTTCGCGGAATTGGACCAACTGCCTTTTCCGGACCGGGACATTGTCTACGGCGTCGATCCCGCTCTCCGCAATATGCCCTCCAAACAATTTCTCTCCGGCCGGGGATGCCCCTACGACTGCACCTATTGTTTCAATCACCGGTTCCGTGAAATTTTCAAGACCTGCGGATCGGTGATCCGTAAAAAAAGCGTCCGGTATTTGATCGATGAAATACGGCTGGTTCAAAAAAAATATCCCCTGCTGACCGTCGTGTTCAACGATGACACGTTCATTCTCAATAAAAAATGGTTTCTGGAATTCTGCGAGCGATTCCCGAAAGAAATCGGCCTTCCCTACACTTGCAACATCCGGGCCAATCTGGTCGATGAAGAAATCGCGAAAGCCCTGCGCGACAGCGGTTGCATTGTCGTGAATTGGAGCATTGAATCCGGAGACGAATACATGAGAAACACGGTTCTCAAACGCCAGATGTCCGACGCGCAGATCTTTGAGACGGCCGCATGGCTCGCCAAATACAAAATCCGGTACCGGATCGGGAATATTATCGGGCTCCCCGGAGAAAGTTTCGATCAAATGCTTAAAACCCTGGAATTGAACATCAAGGCCAAACCCTCCATGGGGCTGGCCAATATTTTCGTTCCCTTCCCGGGCCTGGCGCTGACCGAATACGCGATCCACCACGGCCACTATACCCCTTCCCCGGGCGAAAATATTCCGAACGATTTCTTCACAAAATCCATTTTAAAAATCACTCCTTCGGAAAATAAAGCCATCCAGAAGCTCATGTGCCTGTTCCCCATCTTCGTTAATTTCCCCTTTCTCTACTCCACCGTTTCGATTCGAAAAACCCTGTTTATTCTTCCCCGTCTTATTCTCAAAGCGGTCTATGAACTGTTTTTCGCCATCAAGATGATGCGCTTGTATGTTTCACGGGCGGACTTTTCTAAAAAGCTCAGAATCATTTTCCGGTATCTAATCGATTCCCAACGCTGAGATTTCCCCGGGAAAACAGTCCGCCGGACCAATTTGCACTATCCAAAATATGCCGGGTACGTTATACTGCGCCTGAAAATCAGGATAGACATTCATGAAAAAAACTCAATTGTCCGTCATCTTCCCGATCTATAACGAAGAAAGCGTCCTGCCCCATCTCTATGAACGCGCGCTGAGCGTATTGGTGAAACTTGGTCTTGATTATGAAATCATTTTCGTCAATGACTCGAGCAGCGACCGGTCCCTTGAAATCCTTCAAGGCTTTAATCAGATCAACCCAAAAGTCAAAATTCTTTCGTTTTCAAGAAACTTCGGCCATCAAATGGCGATCACCGCCGGGCTCCATTTCTCCCGGGGAGACGCCGTCATCATCCTGGACGGAGACCTTCAGGATCCTCCGGAAATCATTCCCCAATTCCTCGAAAAATGGCGCGAAGGCTATCAGGTTGTTTACGCCGTCCGCGCGACGCGCAAAGATCCGCTTCCGATGCGGATTCTTTATAAAATGTACTATCGCCTGTTGAAAGCCATTTCAAAAACGGAAATCCCCCTCGACAGCGGCGATTGCTGCCTGATCGACCACAAGGTCGTCAATCTCATCAATTCCATCCCCGAGCGGAACCGGTTCGTCAGAGGATTAAGGAGCTGGGTCGGTTTCAGACAGGCGGGAATCCGTTATGACCGGGACAAGCGCTTCGCGGGAAAACCCAAATACACTTTTTTCAAGCTCCTGCATCTTGCCATGGACGGGATCATCTCTTTTTCGGAAATCCCCCTTAAGATCTCGATTCTCATCGGATTTTTCGTCTCCATTTCAAGCCTTCTTTACTCCGTCTACCTGATCGCAAACACCATCTTTAATTTTCAGCACCGCATCCCCGGCTGGGCTTCCATCGTGGTCGGAATCACGCTGTTGGGAGGCGTGCAACTGACGGTCATGGGATTTCTCGGAGAATACATCATCCGGATTTTCGATGAAGTCAAAGGCCGCCCGCCATACATTTTGAACGGCTGTATCGGGTTTGACGACAACTATGCCGAAAATATCCGTCGTTATTCCGGCCTATAACGCCGCCGGTTTCATCGAGAAATGCCTGGAGTCGCTTTCCCGCCAAACATTCCGGGATTTTGAAATCATCGTCTCAGACGACGCCTCCACGGACGAAACCGCTCAAATCGCCGCCCCCTGCGCCAAAGTCGTGCGAAGCAGGGAAAATCAAGGCGTGGGAGCCGCGAGAAACCGGGGAGCCGAAGCCTCTGCCGGAACCCTCCTGGTTTTTACGGATGCCGATGTCGTGCTTCCCGAAAATTGGCTGGCGAATATCGTTCAGGACATGGAATCCTTTCAAGTCCCGTGCGTCGGCGGAGGATATTCCGGTTCGATCGGAAATTCCTTTATTGAACAGTTTGCCCATTTAGAATTATTGAAAAGAAGAGAAAACACTCCCGCCTTCGTCAAAACTCTGGTTGCGAACAATTTCGCCTGCACCCGGGATGTTTTTTTCGAATGCGGAAAATTCCCGGAACGTTACGTCTGCGAAGACCTGCGCCTTTCTTTCAAAATCAGCCGGAAGTACAAAATTTATTGGGACAAAAATAACGGCGTCTATCACCATTTTAAAGATTCTCTGAGCGGTTATCTCAAACAGCAGTTTTGCTTTGCAAGAGACACCGTTTGGTCCTATTACGCTTATCCCGACATGATTTTCATCAAAACCCATCAAGGAAAAGGGATTTACCTGGAAACCGCTCTGATGTTGACTGCGTTGGCAGGGGGATGGAACGCTCCTTTCCTCTCCCTGATTTGTGTCGCTCTGATCATTGTCTCAAATCGGGACTTCCTGATTTTCCTGAAACAAAACCAACTCCCGGTCATGAAAAGTATCGGAGTCCTCCTCGCCCGAGATGCCGTCTGTGTGGCAGGAATTTTCGCAGGAATCCGGAACAGCCTCAGCCATCTGTTTCAATCAATCCTCGGCAGGAATCCCCCCCCAAAACAATGATTCTCGTCACCGGAGCGAACGGACACATCGGAAATCATATCGTCAAAAACCTGCTGCGTCACGGTTATCGTCTAAAAGCCCTTTGCCGTCCCGGAAGCAACCGGAAAGCCCTGGAAAATCTGAAGGGAAACTTCGAAATTACGGAAGGGAATATTCTGGATTCAGAAAGTCTGACCGCCGCCCTTGACGGTTGCAAAATCGTCATCCACACCGCCGCTGTCTATTCAACGGATCCTTCCCGAAAAAAAGAAATCCTGAAAACCGCGATCGAAGGAAGCCTGAATATTGCCAAGGCTTCCCTGAAAGCCGGTATTCAAAAACTGGTCTACACCAGCTCCGTTGCCGCGGTCGGATCTTCTCCAAACCCTTCCCGTTTACTCGACGAAACGTCCTGGAATGAAGCTCCGGGGTCCCCTTACGTGGAAGCCAAATTGAAAGCGGAACGGTCTCTGCTTTCTTTCGCTCAAAGAGAAAAACTCCCTCTTGTCACCGTTTGTCCCGCGACCGTCATCGGAGCGGAGGATTTTCGCATTACTCCTTCAAATGCTATAATAGCGAAGTTGCATACGATGTCTTTTTATCTCCCCGGAGGAATCAACCTCACGGGAGTGGAAGACATCGCAGAGGGACACCGGCTCGCGCTTGAAAATGGAAAACCGTTCGAACGCTATATTCTGTCAAACGCCAATATGAAATTTCGGGAAATTGCCGATCAAATCGACTTTCTGCTCGGGGAAAAACACGCGCGATTCCCTTTGCCGATGCTGTTCTTTCAAGCGGCAGGTCTGGGCTTTGATGTCCTCTCCGCCCTGACAGGAAAAACAATGCCTCTCAGCTTAAAATCGGCAAACACTTACCTCGGCCGGTATCATTTCTATTCAAATGAAAAGGCGAAACGCGAATTGGGGTTTCATCCCGGGCCCATCGACATTGCATTATGGGAAACAATTGAGTGGGCACAGCGGCTTTCGAACCGGAGGGGAACTAGATGAAAATTCTGATTATCAATCCGCCGTTTTACCGTCTGCAAAGAGCCTCACTCGTTCATTATCCTCCCTCATGTTGCTATATTGCGGCCGTACTCGAAAAAGCCGGGTTTAACGACATTCTGATTTACAACGCGGATTTTGATCCGCATAAAAAAACGATACTCGGGAACACCAATCACCTGAATATCAAAGCCCTCACCGAGCTTGCCGAAGAATACGATAAGCGCCTGCACAACGATCAGGATCCCGTCTGGAAAGAAATCGGGAAATTTATCGGGGAATACCGGCCGGACTTATTAATCCTCAGCGTCTTTAGCACCACGCTGACCGCGGGAAACAAAATCGCGCGAATGGCAAAAGAAACAAATCCCGTGATCAAAACTATTTTTGAGGGCAGCACCAACCGCGGGCTGCATTGCGCGATTGACCCCAGCACCAACGCGGACGTGTCCGTCATGGATTTCGCCTTGCGAAAAGAACCCGAAGAAACGGCGATTGAATTGGTCCGGGCGCTTGCCGCCGGGACAAACGATTTTTCAAGAATCAAAGGACTCAGCTGGAAAAAAAACGGGGTCATGATTCATAACGAAGACCGTCCGCCGCTTGAGGATCTGGATTGGCTTCCCTTCCCCGCGCGGCACCGTCTCTACGGAGCGGAGAAAACACCGCCTCATTCGTTCCAGGGGATTTACGGGTCTCGGGGGTGCCCCTTCGATTGCGTCTTCTGCGGATGCCACACCAGTTGGGGACATAAACCCCGCCTCCGTTCTGCGAAAAACATGGTCGACGAAATGGAAAGCGTGTACCGTCGCTTTGGCACAAGATACTTTTACATCTGCGATGATATTTTCTTCATTCAAAAAGACCGGGCCCTTGAATTCTGCGATCTTCTTCTTCAACGCCGCCTCCCGCTTTTCTGGTCGGCGCAAACCCGGGCGGAAATGGCCGATGATAAAGTCCTGTCGATGATGAAAAAAGCCGGCGGCCAGCATATCGCCGTCGGTGTGGAAGTCGGGAACCCCGGAATCCGGAAACTGATCAAAAAAGGCAATACGGTTGACGACGTCCGTCAATGCGCAAAACTGATCCGCAAGCACGGCCTTTACATGGTCGCTTTCTGCATGGTCGGCCTGCCGTGGGAAGGCCCGAACGAGATTCAGGACACGGTAAACCTGATTAAAGAAATTAAACCCTACATCGTTTACCCCTATCTTGCCACTCCCGCCGCGGGAACTGAACTTGCGGACTTTCTCTCGAAGAAAAATCCGCAGGGGCTGGCCGAATACCGGGACCGCTGCCATATCAGCACCGCTTCCTCCCTGACCGAAGGGATTGACGCGGAAGAAAAAAAACGCGTCCTCGACAAAGCCATGGAAGAGTTTGCCAGAATCAACCGCAAAAGCCTCCTTCTCGACGCCTTGAAACGGCTGCGGTTTTATATGGCCCTGGCCCACGACATGGGATTCTTTCATAACCCGGGATTTTTCCTGGGTTATCTCCGGGAATATCTGGAGTAACAATCCCCTATGGCTCTTTTGAAAAGCTTTCGATTCTTTCTCCGGCTCGTCTGGGCAAAATTATCCCGAAGCAATTCTCCCCTCACCGTTATTATCAACCTGACCAACCGCTGCAATTCCCGCTGCAGGCATTGTTACGCGGAATATTACAACCGCGAAGACGAAAACGAATTACCCGCGGCGAAAATCAAGGAAATCATCCTCGCGCTTCGTAAAAATGGTTGCCAGCGGATCAGTTTCGGCGGTGGAGAACCTTTATTAAGAAAAGACATCGGAGAGTTGATTGAATTCGTCAATGCTCTCGGAATGTATTCCACGTTAAACTCAAACGGGATTCTCGTCCCCCGGTTCCTTTCGGAACTAGAAACACCCGGAGCCAGGCCGGACTCTCTGGCCATCAGTCTGGACGGCCGACCCGAACATCACGACCGCCTCCGAGGAACGGGCACCGCGCAAAAAGCCCTCGAAGGAATTATCGCGGCACGAAAAGCCGGAATTCGCGTTCATTCCAATACGGTACTCAACAAATACAATCTCGGGGACATCGATTACCTGCTGGATCTCGCCCGGCAGCACGATTTCAAAACGGAATTCTCTCTTGTCATTTCCAATATTTTCGGAAGCGGTCTTCCGTCGGACGAGTTCAAGCCCTCCACCGAAGAATTCAAAAACGCGCTCCGTCATATTATCAAAAGAAAAAAAGAGGGGGCCCCGATTCTCACTTCCGCCAAAGCTTTTGAAAGTGTTCTGAATTGCTGGGAAGATTTCTCCGTCGAAGGCATCATGGACGCTCCGCCGCCGGAGGGAATGCCTGAATGCCCGGCTGGAAAATTCTTCGGGATCATCGACCCGGACGGTACTTTATGGGCCTGTCCGCATCTCATCGGTAAAATCAAGGCGGACAATGTGCTGAAAGTGGGCGTTGCCCAAGCCTGGCAGACGGCTTCCCGTCATCCCTGCAAGGCTTGTTATCAAATTTATCATCACGAATTCGGACTTCTGATGGACCTACATCCTGCCGTTATATGGAATTATGTGAAATCTTAATTTAAAAAAACGGGAAAACAACATGGGCCTTTATAATCGCGCCGCATTTTTCGCAACACTTTTAAAAGACCGGGTCACGGGGGGGAGAACGCCCCTTGTCGTGGTCTTGAACACAACTTTCCGCTGCAATTTAAAATGCGGATACTGCTACGGCCAATATTTCGGGCGAAAGGATAAGGACTTCACCACGGAAGAACTTTCCAGCCTGATTGACGGACTCCGCAAACTCGGCACCCGCTCCGTCACGCTGGGGGGCGGAGAGCCGCTTCTCCGGAACGATATCGGTCTTTTGATCCGGAAAATCAAAGCTTGTGGAATTGAATGCGGGATGAACACCAACGGCACTCTGATTCCTCAGCGTCTCCAGGAGCTGAAAGACATCGATATGGTCACCGTTTCTATTGACGGGCCCAAAGAAATGAACGACGCAAACCGCGGAGCGGGTTCTTTTGAAAAAATCATGACGGGAATTGATGCCGCGCTCAACGCGGGAATCAAAGTTCACACGACAACCGTGCTCACCCGCCATAACACGGAGGCCGTGGATTGGATCGTCGGCCTGGCCCGGGAAAAAGGGATACAGGCGGAATTCAATTTCCTTTTCAATCAATCCGCCGACAAAAGCGAATCGGACCGGTATATGGCCGAGCACAGCCTCTTCAGGAAAGCGGCCAACCGTGTCGCGGAACTCAAAAAGCAGGGGGCTCCGGTATTGTTTTCGGAAGCCGTCTACCGTTACGCGGCAAACTGGCCGGACCCCAATCAGCGCATTATCATGGGAAAAGAACCCGGCTTTGATTACATCCGCTGTTTTGCCGGCAGATTCATGATGTTCATCGACGCGGACGGACGGACTTATCCCTGTGTTCAGATGATCGACACATTCGACGCCCTGGATTTCAGAAAAGCCGGCATCGAAAAAGCCTGGGAACACTGCGCCGGACATGCCTGTAAAACCTGCTACTTCCCCTGCTATAATGAATTCAATAAAATCGCGAAATTAGACCCGAGAGTTCTTGTCGGGCAGGTGATCAGCACCTTAAAAAGCCACTAACCTGGAATCGTTATGATGATTTCAGGTTGATTTTTTCTTAAAACCGCGCGCGGATCGCAAATGGAAAAATGACAAACAAGCAAAAAGTCCTCCTCATTAATCCTCACATTTCGGAACGAATCGCCACGACCATGAGCGAAGTCCACGAGGCCATGGAAAGGAAACCGCCGCTGGGAATCCTTTCCATCGGAACTTGCCTCGGAAGCGATCCGGACATTGAAGTGAAATTGCTGGACAATCAGCTCGAATGTCTCAACGAAAGCGAACTGATCCGTTTTGTGACAAACAATCGGCCGGATATTGTCGGGATCACCGTCGTGACCTTCAAACTCTATTCCGCTTTTCGCGTCACTCAAATCATCAAGAAAGCGCTTCCCTCCGCGCATATTTGCTGGGGAGGCCCGCATTTATCCATTTTCCCGAAAGAATCTCTCGATCTGCCGGGAGTCGATTCCATCGCGTTGGGAGACGGTGAAATCCCCTTCACCGAACTGTGCCGAAACTTAAGAACGGGAAAAAGTCTTCAGGACATTCCGGGAATCTACACGCTGGAAAACTTGCCAACCGGCAACGACCCGTTCAAAGAATATCAAATCGACCGTCTGGATTCTCTTCCCATTCCGGACCTGACGCTTCTGCCTTATAAGAAATACCGGTCTTTCCTGACCAATAACACGATGGCCACCGCAATCAGCGCAAGAGGCTGCCCTTTCCATTGCATTTTCTGCAAACTGGATTTCAGCAGCATCCGCCTGCTCCCCATGGAAAAAGTGCTTCAGCAGATCAAGATTTATCTCAAATTGGGCGTTAAAGAAGTGGAATTCTACGATGAAACTTTTAATCTGAATATTAAGCGCGTCGTCGAATTCGCGACGGGCGTGCTCCGGAATAAATTAAAGTTCAAATGGTCTTTCCGGGGCAGGGTCAACGCCGTCAATGCCGAAATGCTGAAATTGATAAAAAAAGCGGGATGCCAAAGAATACAGTACGGAGTTGAGGCGGGCACGGATCGCGTTCTTAAAATTCTAAAAAAAGAGACAAACGTTGAGATGATCCGGAAATGCTTCGCGCTGACTCATCAATGCGGGATCGACACGGTCGCCTATTTTATTCTGGGCAATCCCGGCGAAACCCTTGAAGAAATGAACCAGACAATAAAGCTCGCGCGGGAAATCAAGCCGACTTATCTGGAATACGCGATATTCAATATCCTTCCGGGAACGGAAGCTTACAAAATGGCGCTTGAACAGGGAATTCTTCAAAAAGATTTTTGGAAAGAATACGCGACCCATCCGGCCCCCGTCATGCCGCTACTGGCATGGACGAAAGATTATCCGTATGAAACCCTGGAGCAAGTACGCCGGGAAGCCATCAAAAACTTTTACCGAAGGCCCGGATACATTTTAAACAGGCTCATTCATATCAAACCCAACGAAGCTTACCGCAGCATTAAAACCGGTTTGCACCTGCTGAGAGGAATGAATAAAAAATAGCCGATGATCCTCATCAATCCTTCCTCAAAAGACACACTCAAGTTATTTCAGGAATTTCTGCCCCGGTAGATTCCGATCGGGATGGGTTATCTAATGGCATTTCTGGAACGTGAAGGAATTACACCCCGCTACATTGATGAGCAGATCGAGGACCATGTCATTTCACGCATCGCGAAACAAATCCAGGAACTGGAAAAGCCTTATATCTTCGGGTTCAGTGTCCTGACCGCAAGTTTTAAACGCGCAATCGAACTCTCAAAAACGCTGAAAACCTTGTATCCCGACTCCAGAATCCTGTTCGGAAACATTCATCCCACGGCGCTTCCCGAAGAATCTCTTGCTTACGACCACATTGATTTTGTCCTCAGCGGAGAATCCGAAAAAACGCTGCTTGAATTGTACCGATGCCTGAAAAACGGAAAATCCGTCTCCCACATCCCGAATCTCTCCTACAAACAGGACGGGAAAATCATTCACAATCCGAAGTTACTTTTACACGACGATTTATCAGACTACCCTTTATTTCCGTACCATTTATTTCCCCCGGAATCGTATGATCTCGGCTTCATCATGAGTTCCCGGGGATGTCCGTTCAAATGCATTTTCTGCAGTAACCGCATCGTGACCGGTCTGAAATTCCGGTTTCGCCCCGCCGACGCCGTTCTGAAGGAATTGGAGCTTCTCAGCAGTCAATACAACCTCACTAACATCTCCTTTCTGGATGACAGTTTTCTCATTGATCGAAATAAAATTTATCCGCTTCTGGACGGGATAAGAAAGAAGGGCCTTCACAAGAAAATGCGGTTTGATTGCCAGGCCCGGGCGGACAACATTGACGATGCTTTATTGCGCGAGCTTCGCATGACCGGATTCGACACAATCAGCTTTGGTTTGGAGGCCGCGACCGATGAAGTTTTGAAAATAATCAAAAAAGGCGAGACAAGAGCTCAAATGGTCGCTGCGGTCCAAAAAGCAAAAAAAGCGGGATTTAAAATCCGGGGAACTTTCATTTTCGGACTTCCCGGCGACAGCCACGAAAACAGGATGGCTTCCGTCCGGATGGACAAAGAACTGGAGCTGGATGTCATTCGTTACAATAACGCGACCCCTTTCCCGGGAACCGAACTGTATGAAATGGCAAAAAAACAAAACCGTTTAAACGTTCAGGGCCTTTGGGAAAATTTCAATTCCGTATCGTTATTAATCGAAAACCCGTTCAAGCCGACCCCTTTTTCTTATGTTCCGCCCGGCAACACGGAACCGGAGATAAAAAGAGATCTGCTGTACGCATACTTCGCTTCCTATGTCCGTCTCAAAAGGATTTGGAAAAATCTTTCGGTTCTGGATTTCCGCCCCGGAAAATTTCAAAAAAACGAAAGCCTCCCGCGGCGCCTTAAAAAATTTTCCGGGTATTGCGTCCTGGCCTCGGCCCTTTTTATCAAATTTATTCAGTTTTTCCATTACAGCACGATAAAAAGGGAAACCGCTGTTTCATTTCGATTTTTTTTAAGCGCCTTTTCGGGACTTTGGAAAACTCCGGGCGGTTCAAAACATTTTTAGCGCAATTTAAATTTGTTCATTGAAATTATTTCTTGATTCAATCAGAAACGGTTTTGTGTCACAATAACGCCTGAAAATCACCGTCTGAGACGAAAAGGAGTGTTTTCATGCTGTTTTCCATCGTGTTCTCGTTTCGCAACGAAGCGGAAGTCCTCGAAGAACTGATCAAGCGGGTCCGTGCCGTCATGGGACAACTTGCCTTCGATTATGAAATGATTTTCGTGAATGACGATTCCACGGACGCCTCGCTTGAAGTTCTCCTGAAAGAAAGAGAAAAAGACGCGAACATCAAAATCATCAATATGTCCCGCCGTTTCGGTGTCCATCAATGCGCGCTGGCGGGATTAAGGGCAACTTCCGGGGATGCCGTCGTGTATATGGATTGCGATTTACAGGATCCGCCGGAAGTGATCCCCGCCATGGTTGAGAAATGGCGCAAAGGCGCGGAAATCGTTCACACGACGCGAACCAAGCGAAAGGGAGAAAGCCGGATCAAATTATTCCTTACCGGGATGGCCTATCGTTTTCTGAATCTGATCTCCGAGACAAAAATCCTCCCCAATTCGGGAGACTTTAAACTTTTGTCACGCCGCGCCGTCAATGAATTGGTCAAACTCGAAGAAAATGAATTGGTCAAACTCGAAGAATACGACCCTTTCATGCGAGGACTCGTGCACTGGATCGGATTCAAACAGGAAAATATTTATTACGAAAGAGAACCCCGGCATAAGGGCCGGACCCACTTCCCCCTGCTCGGCTGGGGGCCCATGAAGGAGTTCGAACGAGGCGTCATCACCTTTTCGGCCGCCCCGCTCCGGCTGTCACTTTTCCTCGGTTTCGCGATTTCATTTCTTTCATTCGCGTGTTTTATCATCATACTTTTGAACAAACTGCTCGGATGGAACGACCTGCCGGGCTGGACCGCCATCATGAGCTCCATATTTTTCTTGAACGGAATCGTTCTGTTCACGATCGGCGTTTTCGGTTTGTATCTCGGACGGATTTACCGGGATGTCGCCAAGCGGCCGAATTACATCATCAGAAGTTCAGTCGGGCTTTAATTCGAGGAAACAATGCCCGCCATAAAAGCTCAACAGGACAAACCCTCCAGAAGACATCAATACCGGTTCCTGAAGTTTTTCATTGTCCTGGTTTTATTAAAAAAAAGAAAGGCCACCTTCAAAAAAATCCTGAATGCCCTGCATTGTTATCTGGCTTATTTTTTACGATCCAAGAGATCGGCCCCCGCCCCATTGATGATCAATTTCGAACTTTGGAATGAATGCAATGAATCCTGTGTTTATTGCCGCACCGAACGGGGAGACATTTACGATCAAAACCCCGGGAATCCCGGCGCCTTTATTCCAAAAGGACAAATGCCTCTTGCCTTGTACAAAGAAATCTTGAATGAGGTGAAAGACCGGCTGTTTTTGTCCGTTCCTTATATCAACGGTGAACCTCTCATCTACAGGCATCTTACCGAAATAATCGCTTTTTCGACAAAAAACCGTGTCGCAACAATGATCGCGACAAACGGGATCTTGCTGGATGAAAAATGTTCGGGCGAACTCATCGCCGCGGGACTGGATTTCATTAAAATTCATGTGAGCGGATTCACGCAACCGGTTCACAGTATTGAACACCGCCGCGGGGACATTGAGGTGATCAAAAAAAATATCGAGACTTTCGTCCGGTTGAACAAGAGGCAAGGAAACCAAACAGCCGTTTTAATCGACTACATTTTGTACGAACACAACAAACACGAACTCGCGCTCATGCGAAAGTTCGCGGAAGACCTCGGGACTCTTTTCAATGTGCGCCCCGGCGACCCCCGGGGCATGGAAAAAAGCGAAAAACCGCAGGGAGACCTCTCTCCCCTACTGGATTTGCCCTGTGACTGGCTCTGGAAAGTCCTCTCCATCGATTGGGACGGCTCGATCCTGCCCTGCTGCGATTACGCGGTGTGGGGGGCAAACCGGCCTTACGGTAAATACGAACCCGGAAAAACCTCTCTTCGGGAAATATGGAACGGCGGGAAAGTTCAAAAAATGCGATTCACTCATAAAACCGCGGGACGCCGTAATATCCGTATTTGCTCGCAATGCATTCGAACCGGAATCGCTTTCAAATGGTAAGGCCTCGCTCCCGATGACCGCGGAAAAACCGGATATCGTTATTCTTCAGCAATATCCCATGACCTATTTCGGGGTTCTCTCCCTGAACGCATACCTGAAAGAAGAGGGCTATCGCATCGAAGTTCTGATCGACGCCCTCGAAAAAGATCTGATCCAAACGCTTCGTTCCCTGGATCCAGGCATCATCGGGTTTTCCGTTTTTTCGACGGAACACGTCTGGCTTTCGGAAACCGTCAAGCGCGTTCACCGCGCGTTTCCAGACACCCCAATCATTGTCGGAGGGGTCCATGCCCAGGTATTTCCCGAAAAAATCCTGGCCGATACGGATGCGCATCTTGCCTGCTACGGTGACGGAGAGACGGTTCTGGGCCATATGATCGACGAAGCCAGAAAACAGAGACCGGATTGGTCCTCGATTTTCGGAATTGCCTATAAAACGGCGGGCGGTGAAATACGCAAAAACCCGCAGGCCCCTCTTTTTCAATACCGGGAAGAAATCCTGGAAAAACGGGACCTTTATTTCATGCGGTATCCCTCCCTGCGCCGGGATGCCATTTGCTATTTTATCTCAAGCAGAGGGTGTCCTTTCTCCTGCAGTTTCTGCTACAACAGTTACCTCAGAGACTCTGTCGGCAAAGCCGGATATCTCAGGCGTAAAAGCGTCAAAAACTTCATGCGGGAAATTCTTGCCGCGATCAAGGATTACGAATCCCCAAGCATCTTTTTCATCGACGACCTTTTTACTTTCGATAAAAATTGGCTGGGAGAATTTCTTCCGGAATACAAGAAAGAAGTGGGGATCCCGTTCGTCTGCATGACCCGAGCCAAAATTCTGGACCGGGAAACGGCAAGGATGCTGGCGCAGGCCGGCTGCCATTCCGCCTCCTTCGGAATCGAAACGGGTAACGAAACCCTGCGGAGGACCGTGCTAAACAAACCTATTTCGGGTCTTCTAGATTTTTAGTGGGTCTTTAGGACCCGATTTAGCGTTTTAACCGAAGTTCATGAAATAAGTTAGCCATAGCAATTGTTCTTTGAAATCTTGACACGTTTAGATACGACCTTTA
>Ga0172375_10007172_pt1 | contig 15341 bp, 15 predicted proteins | sample LakKiv1m_FD_114537 | JGI IMG/M metagenome (GOLD analysis project Ga0172375, IMG submission 114537) | Freshwater microbial communities from Kabuno Bay, South-Kivu, Congo - kab_092012_11.1m | ecosystem: Environmental > Aquatic > Freshwater > Lake | place: Democratic Republic of the Congo... | reverse complement strand
CGGATATTACGATAGGTTCCTGGGCCGTCTTCCCAAGGACGTGCCGACTGTCGGTCTTGCCTTCGCTTTCCAGATCCTCGAGGATTTCCCGCCTCTCGAGCCTCACGATCTTTCCGTCACGACCGTCCTTTTTGCTTAACTCAGGCGGCCGGTATCGCGTGAACTCCGGCCCGACAATCCCGCGTGCGTTTTCGTCAAAGCGGGTTCGTGATAGGAGGGGCAAGCAATGTCCACAGGAAATAATGTATTAGTCATGGCAGCTGTTTTTCTCGCCGCCGGCGCAGTCCTCGTTTTTCTGTATTTTCTTCTGCGCCGGGCGATGGGGGAACAAAAAATAAAGAATGCCCACCTTGAGGCAAAGGCGATCATCGACGGAGCCAAAAGAGAGGTGGAGACGGTCCGTAAGGAAGCCGAGCTCAATGCTAAGGATCAGCTCCTGCGGATGCGCCAGGATTTTGAAAAAGAGACCAAGGAACGCCGCGAAGAGATCGCGACCCTGGAGAAACGTATGGCGCTCCGGGAGACAAATCTTGAGCGCCGGGTGGATCTTTTAGAAAAAAAGGAGCGCGAACTCGACGATAAGACGCGCCTGATCAAGAACCAGGAAGAGGTGGTCAAGGCCAAGGAAGACGATCTGAATAAGCTCCTGGCCGAAGAAAAAGAGAGGTTGCATAAGATCTCCAATATGTCCCCGGAGGAGGCGAAGGTGCTCTTGTTGTCCCGCCTTGACGGCGAACTTAACCGGGAAAAGGCCATTCTGATCAAGAAGGCGGAAGATGAGATCAAGGAAACGGCCGACAAGAAGGCTGGGGAGATCGTGGCGCATGCGATCCAGCGCTGCGCCGTGGAGCATGCGGTGGAGTCCACCGTGAGCCTCGTGTCTTTGCCTTCCGATGAGATGAAAGGCCGGATCATCGGCCGGGAGGGCCGCAATATCCGCGCCTTCGAGATGGCGACGGGCATCGATGTGATCATTGACGACACGCCGGAAGCGGTCATGCTTTCGGGGTTTGACCCCGTGCGCCGCGAGGTCGCCAGGGTCTCTTTGGAACGTCTCATCTCCGACGGCCGTATCCATCCGGGCCGCATCGAAGAGGTTGTCGAGAAGGTCAAGAAGGAGATGGAGGTCAAGATCAAGGAGGAAGGCGAAAAGGTCCTTTTTGATATCGGGGTGCATGCCATTCATCCGGAGCTGGTCAAGATGATCGGCCGCCTGAAATATAGGACGAGCTTTGGGCAGAATGCCCTGCAGCATTCCAAGGAGGTGGCGCTTCTCATGGGCGTCATGGCCGACGAGCTGGACCTTGATTCCAAGGTCGCCCGCCGCATCGGCATCCTGCATGATATCGGCAAGGCGCTCGATCAGCAGATCGAAGGGACGCACGCCAGGCTCGGCGCCGAGATGGCGCGCAAGTTCGGGGAGACGGACATCGTCGTGCAGGGCATCGAGGCGCACCACGAAGAAGTCGAGAAGACCAGTCTCTACGGCGTCCTGGCCGCCGCGGCCGATGCCATCAGCGCGGCCCGGCCGGGCGCGCGGCGCGAGACGCTGGAGACCTACGTCAAGCGTCTGGAAAAGCTGGAATCCATCGCCAATGTCTTCAAGGGCGTTGAAAAATCATTCGCGATCCAGGCGGGACGCGAGATCCGCGTCATCGTGCAGCCGGAGAAAGTCAACGATACCGATGCAACGGTCCTGGCGCGCGACATCCGCAAGAAGATCGAGGAAGGCATGGAATATCCGGGGCAGATCAAGGTCACGGTGATCCGTGAGACACGCGCGATCGAGTACGCAAAATAGGACGCTCAACGCTTATGAATATATTGTTCATCGGTGATATCGTCGGTTCGCCGGGCCGCGCGGCGGTCAAAGGGCTCCTGCCCGGCCTGCGCAAGGCTCGCGGCATCGACGTGGTCATCGCGAATGCCGAGAATTCCGCCGGCGGGTCCGGCATCACTCAGCGCGTCGCGCGCGACCTGTTCCAGTCGGGCTGCGATATCCTGACATCGGGCGACCATGTCTGGCGCAGGCCGGAGATCGTCGATCTCCTGCACACACAAACTAATATCCTGAGGCCGCTGAATTTTCCCAAGATGACGCCGGGGCACGGCAGCACGGTTTTCAAGACCGAAGCCGGCGTCAAGGTCGGCGTTATCTGTCTCTTGGGCCGCGTCTTTATCGACGCGATGGTGGAATCCCCTTTTCGCATCATCCAGGACGAGATCAAGGCGCTGCGAAAGGAGACCCCTGTGATCGTCGTTGATTTTCATGCGGAAGCGACGTCGGAAAAGGTCGCGATGGGCTGGTTTCTGGACGGCCAGGTATCGGCGGTCCTGGGCACGCACACGCATATCCAGACGGCCGACGAAAAGATCCTGCCCAGCGGGACCGCGTTTCTGACGGATGCGGGAATGACCGGTCCGTACGATTCGGTGATCGGCCGCAACAAGGACAGGATCATCGAGCGTTTCCTGACGGGGATGCCGACGAGATTCGAGCTGGGCACGGGCGACGTCCAGCTGCACGGCGCCGTCGTCGAGATCGACGCGGCCACGGGCAAGGCCGTGCGCATCGAACGCATCCAGGAACGTTTTGCCACAAAGACAGACAATGCCCAAGATCCTGACGATCAGTGAACTGACGCACGACTTAAAAGAGGTCCTGGAGAATATCTTCCAGGACGTCTGGGTGGAAGGCGAGGTTTCCAATCTACGCTCGCCCGGATCGGGCCATAGCTATTTCAGCCTGAAGGACGCGCAGAGCACTTTGCGCTGTGTGTTGTTCCGCAACGCGGGCGCGCGCCTGAAATTCGCTCTTTCGGACGGTATGCAGGTGATCGCCTCCGGCCGCATCGGCATCTACGGACGCGACGGCCAATACCAGCTTTATGTCGATACCCTCCAGCCCAAGGGCGCGGGCGCATTGCAGATGGCCTTCGAACAACTGAAGGCCAGGCTCGCCCAAGAGGGGTTGTTCGACGAAGCGCGTAAAAAATCCCTGCCGTTTTTGCCTGGGACGATCGGCGTCGTCACGTCGCCGACGGGCGCGGTCATCCGCGATATCCTTCAGGTCTTGGAGAGGCGTTTTCCGCGGGCCCACGTCGTCATCAACCCCGTGCGCGTGCAGGGAGAGGGGGCGGCCGAAGAGATCGCCAGGGCTGTCGGGGAATTCAACGCCTGGGGCCGGGCGGATGTGATCATCCTGGCGCGCGGCGGTGGAAGCCTGGAAGACCTCTGGAGCTTTAACGAGGAGGTCGTTGCGCGCGCGATCGATGCGTCGAAGATTCCCGTGGTGTCGGCCGTGGGGCATGAGACGGATTACACGATCGCGGATTTCGTCGCCGACAAGAGGGCGCCGACGCCTTCGGCGGCTGCGGAGATGGTGATGCCTGCCGAGGCTGAACTCCGGGAACACATCGACCAACTGGTGAAACACCTGTGGCGCAGCCTCATCGATGTCGTGCCCCAGCAGAGCCAGCGCATCGATGATCTTTGCGACGAGATGCGGCGCGCCCTGCAGAACAGATTTGAGGCCAAGAGGCTTGAGGCCGACGGTTTCTGCCGCGAACTGGAGGCGTTGAACCCCCTGGCGATCTTGAGGCGGGGATACAGCGTGACGATGCGCGCAGACGATGCCAAAGCCTTGCGCTCGACCCGCGGTCTCGTTGCCGGAGAACGTCTCAAAACCAGGTTTGCCGACGGCGCGTGCATCAGCCGCGTCGAGGAAATCACGGCCGCGGAATAAGAGGAGGTCAATGTGGGGTTTGAAGAGAATCTCAAAAAACTGGAGAAGATCATCGACGATCTTCATTCCGAAAAGATATCGCTGGAAAAGTCCATTGAAAGATTTGAAGAGGGCGTCAAGCTGGCCGATCATTGCCTCAAGACCCTGGACGGCATGAGGAAGAAGATCGAGGTCGTTGCCAAGACAAAAGACGGCAAGCTCAAGATCAAGCCTCTCGAGGAAGAGGCCTGAGGACACATGTTTTTGGAAACCGTTCGCTCACCGGAAGACCTAAAGAAGATCCCGAAGGACAAGCTGCCCGAGCTGGCTGCTGAGATCCGCAGCCGGATCGTCGGCGTTGTTTCCAAGACCGGCGGGCACCTGGCGTCGAGCCTGGGCGCCGTCGAGCTCGCCATCGCGGTCCATTATTGTTTTCGCGCGCCCGAAGATATCATTATTTGGGATGTCGGCCACCAGGCCTATGCGCACAAGATCCTGACGGGGCGTAACGAGCGCTTTGATACCCTCCGGCAGAAAGACGGCTTGAGCGGTTTTCCCTGCCGGACGGAATCCGTTTACGACCCGTTCACCACGGGGCACAGCTCGACGGCCGTTTCCCTGGCCTTCGGTTGCGCGGCCGCGCGCGACCTGCAGGAGACGCGCGAGAAGGTAGTCGCGATCGTCGGAGACGGCGCCCTGACAGGGGGCATGTGCTTTGAGGCCCTCAATCACGCCGGCCATATCGGTAAAGACATGCTCGTGATCCTTAATTCTAACGATATGGCGATCGCGCCCAGCGTGGGCGCCTTGAGCACATATCTCAATAAGATCCTCTCCAAGCCCATCTATAACCGTTTCAAAGACGCGCGCGATGCGTTTTTGAAACAGCGCCTTGGCCGCATCGGCCCGAGGCTCCAGAAGCTTGTCGACAAATTTGAAGAACTGCTCAAGGGTTTGATCATTCCCGGCATCTTTTTTGAAGAGATGGGGTTTAAGTATTTCGGCCCCCTGGACGGCCACAACACGACCCTTCTGATCGATACCCTGCAGAATATCGCCCATCTCAAGGGGCCGCTTCTGCTGCATGTGGTCACCAAAAAAGGCAAGGGATTCGCCCCGGCCGAAAACCAACCCGTCCGTTTTCATGGGACGACTTGTTTCGATATCGCCTCAGGAGAGGTCGCGGCACCGGAAGAGAAGCCTCAGGCGAGTTTCACGGATGTTTTCAGCGCTACGTTGCAGGCCTTGGCGGAAAAGAACAAAAAGATCGTCGCGATCACCGCGGCCATGCCCGAAGGCACGGGGCTGGCGGTTTTTGCCAAGGCCTTTCCGGAGCGTTTTTTTGACGTCGGGATCGCCGAACAGCATGCCGTGGGGTTTGCCGCGGGACTGGCCCGGGGGGGCCTCAAACCTTATGTCGCGATCTATTCGACCTTCCTGCAGAGAGCTTATGACCAGATATTGGAGGAGATATGCCTTCAGAATCTCGGCGTGGTTCTGTGCCTCGACAGGGCGGGGCTTGTCGGTGAAGACGGTCCGACGCATCACGGCATGTTTGATATTGCCTACTTGAGACATTTGCCTAACATGACGGTCATGGCGCCTGCGGACAAAGAAGATCTGGAAGCGATGTTGGCGTTCGCCAGTGAATGCCCTACGCCGGTGGCGATTCGCTACCCGAGAGGGGCGGCGTCGTGCCGGAAGGAAAAATTTTCCGTTGCGCCCGTCCGCCACGGGCACTCAGAGGTCCTTGCTGACGGCGGGTCGGTTACGGTTTTGGCTTTGGGCAGCATGGTTGATGCGGCCGCGGACGCCGCAGACATCCTGTTGAAAGAAGGCATCCGTGTGACGCTCGTCAACACCCGATTTGCCAAACCGCTCGACGAGGGACTTATCCTGAAGTATTATGATGCGACAGAGGCCTTTGTGACCGTCGAGGAGGGTGTCCTGGCTGGAGGTTTCGGCAGCGGCGTCTTGGAGGTTTTGCGCGCCGAGGGGCGCCTCTTTGCCTCCGCAAAAAAGGTGAAATGCCTGGGCCTGCCGGTGTCTTTTGTCACGTACGGCAAGCGTAAGGAACTTTTAAAGCAATATGGGCTCTGCGCGGAAGGTATCGCGGCGGCTGTCCGGGAAGTCCTGGGGAGAGCTTAGTCATGGCCAAGGTCAAGATCAACAGGCAAAGGTGCAAGAGCTGCCAGCTCTGTATCGTCTGGTGCCCGAGGAAAAATTTGAAACTCGACGAGACCTTGAGCGAAACAGGTGTCTTTCCGGCTGTCGTCATCGATCCTGCCAATTGCACGGGCTGCGGCATGTGCTTTGTCATGTGCCCGGATGCCTGCATTGAGATAGAGGGATAGGATGAAAAAAACGATCTTGTATTCCGGCAATGAGGCGATGGGGGAAGCGGCGATCCGCGCAGGCCTGAAATTTTACGCGGGCTACCCGATCACGCCCCAGAATGAATTGACCGCTTACATGGCAGACCAGCTGCCCCAGCGCGGCGGGATCTTTATCCAGTCGGAATCGGAGCTTGCCGCCATCAATATGATCTTTGGCGCCTCCGCCGCCGGCGCGCGCGTGATGACGAGCTCTTCTTCGCCGGGCATCAGCCTCAAGCAGGAAGGGATTTCTTATATCGCCGGGGCCCAACTGCCCGCCGTGATCATCAACGTGATGCGCGCCGGTCCGGGTCTGGGAAATATCTGGCCGGCACAGTCGGATTATTTTCAGGCGACAAAAGGCGGCGGCCACGGCGACTACCATTTGATCGTCCTGGCGCCGGCCAGCGTGCAGGAGTCTTTTGATCTGACCCGGCTGGCCTTTGAGCTGGCGGACCGCCACCGCATCGCGGTCATGGTCCTGAGCGACGGCCTGCTCGGCCAAATGATGGAAGGATTGACGTTCGACGAGGAACTGGCCCCGCCGCCGGCCGTTGAAAAACCATGGGCCTTGACCGGCGCCAGGGACCGCAAGCCGCATGTGGTTTGTTCGCTTTTCATGAAGCGCCCAGACGTCGAGAAAAACAATCTTATATTGCAGAAGAAGTACCGCAGGGTCGTGTCGCGGGAAGTCCGTTATGCCGAAACATTCATGGACGACGCTACCATGGCGGTCGTCGCCTACGGTTCTGTGGCGCGCATCGCCGAGGCCGTCGTCCGCCGCCTGCGCGCCAAGGGCAAAAGGGTCGGGTTGTTCCGTCCTGTCACGCTCTGGCCGTTCCCGGCAAAACGCCTCGCAGATCTCAGCCGGCGCGTCAAAAAATTCCTGGTTGTCGAGATGTCCTACGGCCAGATGGTCGAAGACGTCCGCTTGAGCGTGGAGGGCCGCGCCGCCGTCTCTTTTTACGGCCGGTCCGGTGGAGGGGTCCCGACGGAATCGCAGATCGAGCGCGAGATCCTCAAGAGTTTGTCGGCGCCTTTGAAGAGAAGGGGGCGGTAGGATGGGAAAAAAATACTCAAGACCTCAAGCGCTGACCGATGTCGTGACGCATTATTGTCCCGGCTGCGGCCACGGCATCCTGCACCGCCTCGTTGCCGAGATCATCGACGAGCTGGGTATCCGGGGTTCCGCCATTGCCGTTGCGCCCGTCGGCTGCGCGGTCGTGGCCTACGATTACTGGGACATCGATTGCGCGGAAGCGGCGCACGGCCGGGCCTTGGCCGTAGCGACGGGCCTCAAGCGCGTGCAGCCCGACAAGATCGTATTCACCTACCAGGGTGATGGCGACTTGGCGGCCATCGGCACGGCGGAGACGATCCATGCGGCGAACCGCGGCGAGAATTTGACCGTTATCTTTGTCAATAATGCGGTTTACGGCATGACGGGCGGACAGATGGCTCCGACGACCCTCTTGTCCCAGAAGACGGCCACGACGCCACGGGGCCGTCAGGCCGCGACGGAAGGCTATCCCTTGAAGATATCGGAGATGCTGGCGTTGTTGAACGGCGTGGTGTCGGTCGAGCGCACCGCGGTCAGCTCGCCCAAAGAGGTCCTGAATACGCGCCGGGCGATCAAAGACGCTTTCATGAACCAGATGGAACGCAAAGGATTTTCCATCGTCGAGGTTTTGTCTATGTGCCCGACCTACTGGGACAAGAGTCCGGTGGATGCGGCGCGGTGGATTGCGGAAGAGATGGTAAAATATTTCCCCCTGGGCAAAATTAAATAGACGGCCGCCGGCAACGGCGCGCCTGCGGTGAGACCATGACAGAGAAGATTATTTGTGCGGGGTTCGGAGGGCAGGGCATCATGGCGATGGGCAAGATCCTGGCTATGTCGGCCCTGCGGGAGGGCAAGAGTGCCACATGGCTGCCGTCATACGGCGCGGAAGTCCGCGGCGGCACGGCCCATTGCATGGTGGTGCTCTCGGATGGGTCCATCGCCTCCCCGTTGGTTGAAAAGGCGGATTCCCTGATCGTCATGAACGATCCGTCGCTGAAACGCTTCCGTACGGCCTTGCGGCCGGGAGGGTTTTTGCTGGTCAATGCGACGTTGGCGCAGTGCCTGGGGACGTCCAGGCGCCTGCGCGTGGTCAACGCCCCCCTGACGCAGATGGCCATCGACCTGGGGCTGGAGAAGGTGGCCAACACAATCGCCATCGGCGTTTATCTGGGTCTCAAAAAGATCATTGCCCTTTCCACGATGGAACGATCCATCGAGGAGGTCCTGGCGCACAGGCCGAACCTGGTGGCTATCAACAAGAGGGCCCTGGAAGAAGGGTTTTTCTTCGCACAGAAACTAAGCAAAGGCGCCTAGGCGTTTACGCGCTTAAGCGCTCTGGCGACAAACGAACGGAGCGATCGTCATGCGTGTAAGATTTGCACCGAGCCCGACGGGATATCTGCATATCGGCGGCGCGCGGACCTGCCTGTTCAACTGGCTCTATGCCCGCGCGAAAGGCGGGTCTTTTGTCCTGCGCATCGAGGATACCGACCAGGCGCGGTCAAAAAAAGAATATCTCGAAGAGATCCTTTTTTCACTTAAATGGCTTGGCCTTGATTGGGATGAGCTGTATTATCAGAGCCAGCGCTTTGATATTTATCGCGAGGTGGCCAAGAAACTCCTGGACGCCGGCCTCGCCTACAAGGCCGAAGATGGCTCCGGGGCGGTCATTTTCCGGATGCCTCAAAAGTCGCTCGAGATCGACGACATGATCCACGGCAAGATCACGTTCGACATGGGGCTCATCAAAGACCAGGTCCTGATCAAGTCCGACCAGTCGCCCACGTATAATTTTGCCTGCGTCGTGGACGACGCGGCCATGCAGATCACGCACATCATCCGCGGGGACGACCACATCTCCAATACGCCCAAGCAAGTCGTTCTTTATGAAGCCCTGGGATATCCTTTGCCGCAATTCGCCCACATCCCCATGATCCTCGGGGCAGGGGGCGGCCGCATGTCCAAGCGCGCCGGCGCCACCGCCATCAGCGAATACAGGGACATGGGCTTTCTCTCCGGGGCCCTGGTGAACTACCTTATGCTTCTGGGTTGGTCCCCCGGCCATAACCAGGAGATCATCGCGCTCAAGGACGCCATCGCGAAATTCGATATCCAGGACGCCAACAAGACCGCGGCGACGTTTGACATGAACAAGCTCCTCTGGCTCAACAGCCAATATATCAAGAGCTGCCCTACTATCGAGTTGGCCGAACTCGTCAAGCCGTTCTTAAAAGAGCGTAACCTGATTTCCGACAACAATTTTGATGGTAAATATCTGGCGGATGTATTACAATTATTCAAAGAAAGGGCATCGACGCTCGCAGAATTGGGCGATGCCATGGCTTTTTTCTTTGTCAAGGACGTCACCATGGATCCTGCGGCCGCCGAAAAGTTTTTCGCGCAGGACATGAGCGCCGCTTTCGGGGCCCTGCGGTCGCGGTTCGCCCAATTACCGGATTTCAGCGCGCCGCAGATCGAAGAGGATTTCCGACAGGCCGCGACGGAGCTGGGATTGACGACCAAACAGTTGATCCATCCTTTGCGTGTGGCGCTTTCCGGCAAGACCGTCGGCCCGGGCATGTTTGAGATGATCGCGACCCTCGGCCGCGAGAGGACGTTGGAGAGAATGGAGCGCGCCATACAACTCTACAATAACAAGTCCGTATGAAGACACGAAAGGTTTTCAGACTGGTCCCTGTGGTATGTGCGTTGTTCCTCGTGATGTTCTGCCTGGGTTGTGAAACGGTCAAGGGCATGGGCCGGGACATCAAAAACGCCGACCAATGGATGAGGGACAACGCCTGGTAACATAGGGCAGCGCAGGGAAGCCCAAGGGGCTCCAGGGAACTTCCAGCGCGGCGTGTCTATGTTTGGCGTTTTGCGCACACGGCCAGCCGCGGCAGCCTCCATTGTTTTTCTTTCGCTCGAAGCCACATGCCGTCACAGAGGCGGATCCCCGGTCATTGCGGATAGAAGCGAGCAAACGGATCATGTTGGACCAAGCCCCCAGAGATACCCTCACCGGATTTTACCAGAGAGACGCCCTAGAATCATATCTGCGGCAATTGATCGCGGAATCCAGGGCGCAAGGCAAGCCGTTTTCCCTCGTCCTGGTCGACGTCGATCGTTTCAAGAAATATAACGATAAGTATGGCCATCCGTTCGGCGACGAGATCCTTAAATACGCCACTTCGACTTTGCGCTTGACCTTTCTGGAAGGGCCGTGCCTCTTTTTCCGCTACGGCGGCGACGAGTTTATCGTTGTTTTTCCCGGCAGGACCGTGAAGGAAACCCTTTGTGCCCTGCGGCAGTGTCAGCATAATCTGCGTCACAGGCCGTGCCTCTACGGAGACCGGTTCTATCATGTGGCGGTCAGCTGCGGGGTTGCGGGTTTCCCCGACGATGGCCAGACCGCCGAGGAACTGATCCGCAACGCCGACGATGCGATGTATTTTTCCAAAAGAACGGGCCGCAACAGGACCACGCCTTACGGCCGCATCGGTCTTTTGAAATTCAGGCGCATCGTGATGTTCCTGGCCGCGATTGTCTCTGCGTTAGCCGCCATCGGCCTCGTCTACCACCTCACTTATCAGCAGATCATTCGTCCGAAACTGGAACAGCTCAAGCATATCAAGATCGTGAGCGAGCCGAAAAACCTCGATACGGTCGTTCTGCGCAGTGGCCTGGTGTTTGACGGCCGCATCTTATCAGAAAACAGGGGCGCAGTGGTCCTCCATCTTTATTTCGAAAACGGCGGCGAAGGACAGATGACCTTCAAGCGCTCCGAGATCGCCCAGATCAAATATGGCAACCCCTCCGAGTAAGCCTTTTTCCATCCCCTTCAAGCGTGAAAGAACGGTGTGTTCGGTGGTCCTGAGGCCTTATTGCAGTAGCGCCTGCGTGTTCTGCAGGCCTCTCTGGCAGGATTCGCGGATGCCCAGAAAAGAGTGGCAGAAACAGCTGGCGGATGCCTCGCGCGCCTTGAAAGAATTCCGGCGGGAGGGGTTTGAAAAGATCGACGTTTCCGGCGGAGATCCTTTGGAATTTTCCGGCCTTCCCGCGTTCATCCGGGAGGCGAGGCGCCTGGGATTTCGCTGGATCCGCGTGTCCACCAACGGCGTGCGTCTGGCCGATAAGGCCTTTGCCCGCAGACTCCAGGCCAGCGGCGTCGATGCCTTCCGTATTCCGCTCTACGGCGCCGACCATAACGTCCACGACAAGGTGACGCGCGCGGCCGGAAGTTTCCAGGCCACGGTCCGGGGGATCAAAAACATAAAAAGCAGCGGCGCGTCCCAGGTCCTCCTGACCTCGCTTCTTTTGCAGCAGACCAAGAGCGTTTTGGAGGATACCTTCGATTTGATGTACGCGCTGGGATGCGACGACCTGTATTTCGCGCCCGCTTTTGTTTCGAACGACGATTACAGTTATTATGTCCCGCAGAAATTCCAGGGCCACTACTGGCGCAGGCTGCTTAGGCATGCGCTCCGCCTGCGCCGACCGGTCCGGTTCTGCGACGTCCCGTTCTGCGTGCTGGGGTTCGACACCGATTTGACCGACAACATGCAAAAGCCGGCGTTCCTGGGGAGCTATTTTCAGCCGTCCGGCGGCCAGAAGACTGCGGTCCCCGATTTGCCGCGGTACCGCAGGAAGATCAAGGTCAAGATTTGCGCTCATTGCGCCGCCGCCGGCAAGTGTGATGGGTTTCTTGTGAATGACATCCTTCGTTATGGCATCGGGAACCTGAAGCCGGTGCGTCCCGACAAGCGCGCCTTGGCCTTGTGATCCCCGCGCATAAACGTTCTTAAAGGATTTCCGAGACGATGGAGTTTGGCTATTCCCAGGAATTCAAAAGGTTTGTCGGCGGAGAAAAGAGGCTGCGCGCGATCGTCGCCGGCGCCGGGGCCGGGCACGAGAAGTTCCGGACATACGCGCGCACGAGGTTTTTCATCTCGCGGGCCATCACGCATGCGGGCACGATCCTCGACATCGGATGCGCAAACGGCTTCTTGATACGGTGCCTCCAGGAGTGGTCGGGACACAAGCTTGTCCCTTACGGCGTCGACCGGGACCCGGCCCTCATCCGTCAGGCCAGGGCCCTGTTTCCCGGCCGAGCTGAAAATTTTATCGTTGCCGACCTGGTTGACGAGCCGGACATGAAGAAAATTTGGCCCCACAGACATTTTGATTATATCTATTGGAATGTCTGGGACAATTACGTTTTCGGCCCGGAAAGCAAGGTCGAGCTTCTGGGTCCGTGTTTCCGCCAGCTGGCGCGCGGCGGCCGCCTGATCCTCGGATTTTATGAGTCCGACAGGAATAAAACCGCCAAGATAAGGCATCTGGGCGATCTTGGGTTCACGCGGGCGTTGAGGAATCCTTATTACCGCCATCACGGCGAGGTTATTGTCTGGAAAGATAAGAGGTGAATCCTTGGGTGGGGCTGGCGCGGCGCGAGATATCCTTTCTTACGGGTGGTTGCTCTATTTTATCTTCCTCGTATCCGTTTTTGTCAAGGCGGCGTGGGCCAGCCTTCCGGTTTTCAAGGATCAATTCAGGGGCCTGGTGCGGCGGGATGCGCTGATGATGGCCCTTCTGGCGGCGGCCGGGCTTGCCCTGATGGTCCGCCATACGTTTCACATAGACCTGGACCCTTACGGGTGGGGTTTTGTTGAGGATGCCTTGGCGATCAAGGACATCTTTTTTTTGAGGTTTCCCGCGCGGTTCGTCCTGTCCGCCGCCCTGCACATTCCCGGTTACTCATTTTTCTTGTCCATCCCGCTCATATTTTCGGAAAGCCTGACAGCAGTGTCGTCTTTCAACCTGGCTGTCAGCGTCCTGGCCATCGGCCTCGTTTACCTTGTGTCCTATGCCCTGACCGCGGATCGCATCGCTTCCGTCATGGCGGCGGGGTTGCTGGCCGTCTCGACGCAGCACATCGTTTACAGCGGCTACGAATTTCCCATGCCGGTCTCCGTGTTCTTCGTTGGGCTCGAGTTCCTCTTTTTGATCTGTTTTATGAAGACCAAGAAGAGACCGCTTGGCCTGGGGCTTCTTTTTCTTTTCTTCATCACGATCAACATCAAGCTGGAGAACGTTGTTTTTCTCCCTGTTTTCTTGTTTGTTTTTTTCGGGGAGGCGAAAAACGACAGAGAATGGCGGGAGACGCTAAGAGGGTATCTCATGCCGGCCATTCTTTTGAGCGTGGCGACGCTGGCCTTCTGCTTCGGTTTTTTGCTCAACTGGTGGGGGATCCAGACGGCCTGTCTCTCTGCCGTCTATCATGGCCGGAACACCCCTTTTGGCGCGGTTTATTTCATAAAGAACTTCGGCCTTTTTTTGTCACGGTCAGGAGGCATGCCGCTATGGGCGGTCGCGGGCCTGGTGTTGATCCAGTCGTTCCAAAAGACAGGCCGCGCCATGAACCTGGCCCTGGGGTGGCTGTTGGCCGGTCTTGTTCCCTTGTGTTATTATGCGCGGGCCAACGCCGAATGGCAGATCCTGCAGATTCTTATCCCTGTTTTTCTTGTGATGGGATATGTGGTCTCGAAAGCGCTTGAGCTTTTTATCCGCCGCGGCTGGATAAGGCTCGTCCTGGTTTTTTCTTTATTGTTCTTGTTGGGCGCCAAGGCCGACAGCGACCTGGGCCCCCTGAAGGCGTTCTCCTGGAAAGATATCCAAAAGGATTTTCCCGCCTGTTCGGCGCAGGACTGTATCGTGACGCTCAGGACCAACACATCCAAAACAGCGCTCGAGTTCTTGTTCCCGCGAAACAGGTGGCTTTTTATCAATGAGGCCGGTTTGGACGACGCTCTTCGGAGCTGCCGCGGCAAGGTCTATTATTTCAACCCGGTGGTTTACGGCCTGCTTGAAGAAACCGAACGGCAGACCCTTGTCGATACCGGGGCCGAGCTTTTACGCAGGTTTCAGGTGGGAGAGAGGGTCGGTCCTCTTGAGCTCTTTGAGCTCAAACCCCGACGCATGTGATCCTCGGGGTTGACAAGTCCCCACGGGACATAATATAATCCATGGCAGGCAGGACAATGACGTCTTGCCGAAGAGCGTCTTATGCCGAAAGCATAAGGGCATGACGATGAAGTCAGCCAAAAAAGCAGATCCTTCGGAGTATCTGTGTGTTTCCTGTGGCGCCCCGACCACGCCCAAAGGGCACCTGTGCACGCCCATGAATATCGCAGGGACATCCATGTGCGGTTTCTGCGGAGGCGTTTTAGAGAATCTGCATCACTTCTGTAAGCCCAAGGCCGAAAAACCCTCTTTTGTCTGCGCCTGCTGCGGCAGAACATCGGCCAGCGAAACAGAGATATGCCACCCGATCAAAATATGACCGCGCTCCTGGCGCGGCATGCCTTCCGTTAAGCGATATTTTCCTCTTGAGATAAAATCAGGGCCGGATTTAGACCATGAACAGATTGCGGGAGGAGAATTTGCCGTCTGTCGTCACGTTGATGCCCAGCTTGTTGAGGCCGATCTGGTCGCCGGGGGTGGGGATGTGGGTCATATGCATTTCACAATTGCGCAATTCCATTAGTTTCTTCATGGCCAGTTCGGCCGTGTGGTTGGTCGTCGCGCTGATGGAAAGGGCGATGAGCGTTTCCTGCAGGTCCAGGCTGGTCGATTCCAGCCGCAGGGTCCCTTCTTTGAGTTCAGAGATCTGATGGATGATCTGGGGTGAGAGCAGGAGAATTTCGTCGGGAATGTTGGCGAGCGTCTTGATGGCGTTGAGGATCAGGCTTGACGCCGCATGCATCAGCTTCGAGTTTTTCCCCGTGATGATCCTGCCGTCGCCGAGCTGGATGGCCGCTCCGCAAAAGATGCCTTCGTTGCCCTTGCCATGTGTCTCGGCCTGTTGGGCTGCTTCCCTGGCCGGCTCGACGATCAATCGGTCGGTCACTCTCAGTCCCAGCTCTTCCATCAAGGACATGGCCCGGTCCACCGTCGATTTCTTTTCTATCCCTAAGGCATATTCGGTGTTGTAGCGCAGATAGCGCCGGATCAATTCCTGTTTGGACGCTTCGCGCACGACGTCGTCCTGGACGATGCCGAATCCGGCCCTGTTGACGCCCATGTCCGTCGGAGATTGATACAGGATGGGGTGTGTCTGGCCGCCGAAAATCCGTTCCAGGATCAGCTTCAGGATCGGGAAGCTTTCGACATCGCGGTT
>Ga0172375_10007171_pt1 | contig 15343 bp, 17 predicted proteins | sample LakKiv1m_FD_114537 | JGI IMG/M metagenome (GOLD analysis project Ga0172375, IMG submission 114537) | Freshwater microbial communities from Kabuno Bay, South-Kivu, Congo - kab_092012_11.1m | ecosystem: Environmental > Aquatic > Freshwater > Lake | place: Democratic Republic of the Congo... | reverse complement strand
GTGTTTAATGAATTTCCTGGCCTGACCAAAATTTTTTTAACCATCAATCAAAGTGGGTCCATACGAAAAATAGAAACGGATTTTAAAATTAATTACAACACGGCTTCGCGCCAAAAACTTGAACTTATTGTAGGAAGTGGTAATATAAAGTTAGAATAAACAAGCTCCAATTTCCAAGATACAATCCTGAATCAAGTTCAGGACAGGTTTTCCAAATAAATTCCAATTTTCAGTTTCCAATAATTTTAAATTGGCATTTGAATTTTGGAACTTGAGATTTATTTGGAAATTGGAAATTGTAATTTGGAAATTTATCACTCTTATGCCTTACAAAAACAACTCCTCAATATCATCCTCGCCATCTTTTAAAAAAATAACTCTCGGCTTCATTGTTGTTGTCGCCCTACTTTTGATATTTATTATCTACTTTTCTTTTGCCAAAGCCACAATCATCATCACTTTAGGCAATGAGGAAAAAGCCCAGCAATTTGATTTGACAGTTTCTCCCACTTCAACAGAAGGCGATTTGATTGGCAGGATAATAGTAAAAGAAATGGAAATCAGTCAAAAATTTGAAGTAACTAATTTTGAAGAATCCCCTGATATAGCCACTGGAAAAATTAGGATCATTAATAACAATAATGAAAGCCAGCAGTTGATAAAAACTACTAGATTTTTAACACCGGACAATTTGCTTTTTAGATTAAAAAATAATGTTCTGATTCCAGCAAACAAAGAAATTACGGCCGAAGTCTATGCTGATGCGGAAGGCGCAAAATTTAATATCAAACCAACAAAATTTACCATTCCTGGCCTATCAAAAAATCTGCAAGAAAAAATTTACGGCCTTTCTGATCAAGCTTTCAGTGGAGGCGTAAAAAAAATCGGTGTAATAACCCAAACCGATCTCACAGCAGCAAGGACAAAAATGGCTGACGATTTATTAAAAAACATTAAATCAGAGCTCTTGCCGAACTTGACGCCTGACGAAAATTTAAAAGATAGTCTTATTAAATATGAGATTGGAGAAGAAACAATGAAGGAAAAAGTCGGGGATAAAGTGGAAAGCTTTACCATCACAGCCAAAGTTCTGGTTCAAACTGTTGTCATTAATCTGGACCAACTATTGGCTTTTGCCAAAGAAAAATATAAAAAACAATTAACCGCCACTGGCATAGAGAAAAATATTGTTAATTGGCAAACAGATTCTTTGGAAACAGTAATCCAGAATATTGAAAATGATAAAAATAAAGCCACTTTAAGAGTTAAGTTAACAGCGGAAATCGGAGGCTCTTTTGATGAGAAAAAATTTGATAAAAAAGAAGTTGCCGGTTTTGATAAAAAGGGGGTGGAATATTATTTTTCCCAATTTGCCGGCATTAAGGATATTGAAATTAAATTCTGGCCTTTTTGGGTCAGAAGCGTGCCCGCTGTTTCTGATAGAATAATAATTGAAGTAAAATGAAATATTTATGTCAAATAGCAACGAACAAAATGATTATCTTTTATCCTTGCGTCATTCTTGCGAACATATTTTAACTATGGCCATGCTCCGCCTCTGGCCGGACAAAATCAAACCAGCCATGGGTCCGGCCACGGACGAGGGATTTTATTTTGACTTTGATTCGGAAATAAAAATTTCTGAAACCGATTTTCCCAAAATTGAAAAAGAAATGCAAAAAATAATTACTGCTGATTTGCCAATTACTAAGCAGGAAATTTCCGTTGAAGAGACAAGAAAACTATTTAAAGGCAATGAATACAAACTGGAATGGATAGACGAGATAGAAAAAAATAATAATAAACCAACAGTGTATATTATCGGTGGTGATTTTGTTGACCTTTGCGCTGGTCCGCATGTGGAATCAACCGGCCAGATTAAATCTTTTAAACTACTGAAAATAGCAGGCGCTTACTGGCACGGAGATGAAAAAAATAAAATGCTGGCCAGAATTTACGGCACGGCTTTTGGTTCGCCAAATGAACTCTCGGAATATCTGTGCGTGCTTGAAAAAGCAGAAAAAAGAGACCACCGCAAACTTGGCAAAGAATTGGATTTATTCCACATTGACGAAATGGTTGGTTTGGGTTTACCGCTTTGGCACCCAAAGGGTGCTTTACTTTGGCGTGTTATTGAAGATTTCTGGTACAAAGAACATTTAAAAAATAACTATGAATTGGTGCGCACACCGCATATTGGCAATAAAAATTTATGGGAAACATCTGGTCATTGGAATTTTTATAATGAAAGTATGTATGGTCCAATTGAAGCTGGGCAGAGCTTGAAAGAAAATCAAGATAAAGAAAAAATCAAAGAAATAGAAACATATTTATTAAAACCAATGAATTGTCCATTTCATGTGCGCATTTTCCAAAATAATTTGCGATCTTACAGAGAATTACCTATGCGCTGGGCTGAATGTGGCACGGTTTATCGTTTTGAAAAAAAAGGTGAATTGTCTGGCTTAACAAGAGTCCGTGGTTTTACCCAAGATGACGCGCATATTATTTGCCGAACTGATCAGGTTGAGAAGGAATTAAAAAGAGTAATTGATTTCATTTTATTCATTTATAAATCATTCGGCTTTAAAATAGAAAACATAAATGTCTATTTGGCGGTCCGTGACCCACAAAACACAAAATATGCTGGCACAGATGAGGGTTGGAATTTTACTGAAAGTGTTTTGGAACGTGTGGCTAAAGAGAAAAAATTAAATTATCAAAAAGATGTGGGCGGTGCGGTTTTTTACGGACCAAAACTTGATTTCAAAATAAAAGATGCCCTCTCGCGTGAATGGCAATGTTCCACTTTGCAGTTTGACTTCAATTTGCCGGAAAGATTTAACATGAAATTTACCAATGCCAATGGCCAAGATGAAACACCATATATGTTGCACCGCGCATTGTTCGGTTCTTTTGAAAGATTTATTGGACTGTTAATTGAACATTATGCCGGCGCTTTTCCGCTCTGGCTCTCCCCTGTTCAAATTGTGATGATTTCTGTGGCAGAAAAGCATACTGAACATTGTCAAAAATTAGCTAATGAATTTAGAGCACATGATTTGCGTGTGGAAGTTTGGACAGAAAACGAAACTGTTGGTAATAAAATTAGAAAAGCCATTACAGAAAAAATTCCTTATATGCTTGTTATCGGCGACAAGGAAACGAAGTCCGACAAACTCCAAATCCGCAAACGCGATGAACAAGAAACATTTACTCTTGACAAAAAGAAATTTATTGATAAGATAAAAAAAATAATTAGCGCGAAAACAACGGAATTATAAAATTATGCAAAAATCTTTTTTACTCAATGCCAAAACAAGAACAGAAACAGGCAAACAAGTGGCTAATCTAAGAAAGCAAGGATTATTGCCAGCAGTCATTTATGGCCATAACTTAGCCACTAAAAGTTTAACACTTAACACCACGGAAGTGGATAAAATATTACGCCAAATCAGCGAATCTGATTTAGTGGATTTGGTTATTGACAATAAAAAACCGCTCAAAGTTTTATTTCACGAAATCAGCCGCGATCCTCTGACAGAAAAAATTATTCATATTGATTTTTACCAGGTCAGAATGGATGAAAAAATTGAAACTGAAATTGAACTTAATTTTATTGGCGAAGCACCTGCTGTTAAGGATTTGGGCGCTATTTTGGTAAAAACCTTGGATCATATTGAAGTAGAATGTCTGCCTGGAGATTTGATCTCGCGTTTGGATGTTGATTTAAGTTTGCTTTCAGCCATTGGTTCAATCATTAGAGCCAAAGATTTAAAAATCCCCACTAACATCACTCTTCTAACAGACCAAGAAACTCCTGTTGTTTTGGCTGAAGAACCAAAGAAAGAGGAAACTCCAGTGGCTGCACCGACGCAAGAAGAGTTAGTACCCAAAGAAGTTACTGAAGCTGAAATAGAAAAAATTGAAACAGAAGAAACAAAAGGCGATAAATAAATTGCTAATAACTTTAAACTCTGCCACTGCATATTCTTACTCTTTATCCATAAATTTACCCCATGCTATGGATTTTGCTAATCAACAAATCTCTAATTTAAAATTAAGCAGAATTTTTGCTTGGCTTCTAGCCATAACTTTTATTAGTTTAACCATGGGTTATTTAGGTTTAATCCAAGGCAAAATTAGAGATATTAAAAGAAGGGCTGATTTCCGCCAATTGCAAACAGCTTTAGCGGTTTATCAAGACAAATTTGGCTCTCTTCCCAAAACAACAGATGGTGATGTTGACGGCTGGGATAATTCTTTGGAACCATCTGTCAAACACGCCAAAGATTTTTTAAATATTCTAAAAGATAAAAAAATAATTGACCAAGACATTTCTGATCCTTTAAATTTTGACAACTATTATTACCGTTATAAAAAATTTCCAGCTGGCGCTTATGGCTGTGACAAAACTTTTGCAATTTTACAAATAAATAATTTTGAAGTCTACACCAAAGACCATGGCTTTGGCTCCTGCCCACAAAGGAATTTTGCAGATGAATTGCCTAACGGATATACTATGCAAATATTTGAATGAAATCCAATGTCCAAAAATAAAAACGATTTCTTGCTTATAAAATATTTATTCCTAACCCTTGTTATTGCCTTGAGTATTTTTTTCTATGAAAAAAATTTGAATCGGCAATTAAACAATCATAATAAAGGCAACGCCAACGAGCAACAACAAAATAATCTTTGCAATTTAAATAATAATTGCAAAGAATCGACGGAGCAACTTTGGCCAGTGGCAATTATGATTGACAATCATCCCAGAGCTTGGCCCCTGGCAGGGCTAAGTCAAGCTGATATTGTTTATAACACATTGGTTGAAGGTGGCACCACCAGACTAATGGCTCTTTTTAATTCAAATACCCCAATCAAAAAAATCGGACCTATCAGAAGCGCGAGGCCATATTACCTTGACTGGGTAAAAGAATTAAACGCACTTTACGGCCACTCTGGCGGATCTCCTGAAGCTCTGCAAAAAATTAAAGATTTAAAAATTTTAGATTTAAACGAAATCAGTTACCTTGGCCCCATTTATTTTTACCGCGATAAAAACAAACCAGCGCCTCATAATCTTTTCACTGATAGCGAAAAAATCAATGCCGCTAGAAAGGAATTTGACCTGGAAAACAAAAAACCAAATTTCACTCTCTGGAAATTCGGTAATATGCCAGTTAATTTTTTAGAAACAGCTAACAAAATCCAAATCAATTACTCTACTCTGAGCATTTTTAATATAACTTATGAATATAACACTGTCACAAAAACTTACTTAAGATTTCAAAATGAAAAACCTTTTCTTGACGCCAATAATAAAAAACAAATTGAAGTTAAAAATTTAATTATTCAATTTGTGCCAGAAGAAACTCACTTGGACGCAGAAGACAGATTAAAAATTGAAACCACTGGCCAAGGTCAAGCTTTAATTTTTATTGACGGCAAACTGATGCGTGGCAACTGGAATAAAAAAAACCCTGGCGAGCGGACAATTTTTTATGATAACAGCGGTCAGGAAATAATTTTTCAGCCAGGCAACATCTGGATAGAAATTGTGCCAGGGAATAGAGAGATAAAAATAGAATAAAAAAATAATGGCGTATTTTTATGTTCACATTTGTGTCAATCTGCGGCTTTCCATTTCCAAAAATATTTAAACCAAGAAAAAATATGAATCCAACTAATTTTTTTAGTTAAATCTTTCAGCCACTCGCCACTATCTGATTCGCGCGCATAATAATGAATCATCTCAGCCTCTGGCAGATACCAAACCTCAAAGCCAGCTTGCCATATCTGGCGGCACAAATCTGTGTCTTCCATATACAAAAAAAACCTCTGATCAAAGCCGCCAATACGCTCCAAAACATAACGCCTTGCCATTAAGGCTGAGCCGCGCGCCCAATCAATTTTGTGCGCAGTATCGCCCGGGACATTGTTCATAAAATAATCATCCAATCTCTTTTGGCTGATTTTTTTTAAACCAGTTCTAATAAAAGCAGGCAAAAGAAAAAAATCTGGAAATTTATAACGCGACTGCTGATAAGTTCTATTGGGGTTTAATAATTTTGGCGCCACCGCTCCAATTCTGTCATTACTGCCCAAAAGATTTGCCATTTTTTCAATAGAATTTTCCAAAACAACCACATCTGGATTTAAAATCAAAACATATTCACCCCAAGCCGCTTTGATACCTAAGTTATTACCAGCCCCCATGCCTTTATTTTTACCAGATTGAATAAATTTAACAGCTGGAAAATTTTCTGATAACATTCTGCCAACGCCATCCCGAGAATTATTGTCCACCACGATGATCTCGTGTTTAATTGGTAAATTCAAATTAACAATGTTTCTTAGACATTGTTTCACAAGATTTTTAGTTTGATAATTAAGAATTATAATAGAAAGTTTCATATAAAAAATTTTCTGATTTCCTCTGCCCTTACTTTTCTTCTAGCCATAATAATCTTTCTTTTGAATATCATTTTTGGTAAAAGTTTAAAAAATGTTTTTAATGACAAAAGAGTTTTTTGTTCAAAAAATAGAATAAAAATAAATTTTTTTAATTCTAACCAAAAAATATAAGGCAAATGACGCCAAAAATTTTCCAGCTGTTCGTTTTTTATTAAAGTCCAAAGATGATTTTTATAAGAATGATAGTTTACAAGAAGTGATTTAGAACGCCTGGAGCGAATGATTTTCCAAAACAGCCATGGTTTTAAAATGTTAATTCTGGCTGCCCGAAAATGATAAACTTTAGCCTCGGGAACAAATAAATTCTCCCAACCATAAAGCCTGAATCTCCATGCCAAATCAAAATCATCCTGATAAGCAAAAAAAACTTCGTCAAAATATTCTTCAGCTATTTTAATATCTTCTAATGCTTCTTTTTTTAAAAGCAAACAAGCGCCTGTAAAACCAAAAAATGTCTGGCTGTCATATTGATTCTCATCAAATTCATTTTCTCCCGCGTTTTTAACTAAACGCGATTTTTTAACTAAAAGTCCGCAGGAATCTATCTTATTAGTTTTAATGATTTTTGGCAAACCGTCTTCAAAAATTGTTTCTGCTTTTAAAATTTTTGGGCCTAAAATCCCGATTTTCGTTTTTTCAGAAACTTGATTGGCAGCAGTCAAAATATTTTCCAAAAAATCGCGCTCCAAAATTGTATCCACATTCATAACTAACACCCAATCAGTATGATGCATTTTAATAGCTTGGTTATAACTCTTACAAAATCCTACATTAGTCATATTTTTTAAAACATGAACTTGCGGATAGTTTTTTTTAATAAATTCAACCGTGCCGTCCTCAGAACCATTATCCACCACATTAACTGCCATCTTAATTTCAAAATCAGATAAAAAGAAAATCGTCTGGCGAAAAATAGAGTCCAGACATTCACGAATAAATTTCATGGAATTCCAAGTGGCTATACAGATGGAAAGAGTCATAAAACCAACAAAAGCGTAATTATTATAAAGCCAATGCCTAAGGGGTGATTTAAGTAGGGACTAAAAATATTGACAACGAGAATGGCAATAAGAGCTAAAGCAAAACCAAAGTATAATGAGTAATTTTTTTCTTTGTCATCCCGAGCGGAGCGAGGGATCTCTTGGAAAAATTCTGGGATTCCTCCTCCCTGCCTGATAGGCTGGTCGTCGGAATGACATCGCCCCAAAAAACATTTTAAAATTCGAAAAATGATATATAAATAAACACTCCAGCCCACAAGGCCAAATTTTAGTATCATATCCAAGTATCCCCATTCAAAAGCATAAGTAGTAACTATTCCATTTATTCTTGGGTCGGTTGAATAATAGGTAACAGCAGTGCCAAAACCGGAACCAATTATAGGATGCTTTGCTATGGCAAATAAAAGCGGTTTTAACTCATTAAGGCGGGAATTACTGGCTGCCTCACCTTGAGTTGCTCTTTGGCCAAAAATTTTTGCCCAGTCTAAATTTTGAATTTTTGGTGGCAAATATAAAACGGAAATTATTAAACTTAAACTTATAATAGCAATGATTACAAGTTTTGAAAATGATTTAAATAGAGTGAATAATGAATAATGAATAATGAATAATGAATAAAATAAATAAATAAATAAACCAAGAACCAATCCTAACCAGAAACTGCGAGAAAAAGAAAGAATAATAGTGATAAGAGAAATAATGAGTAATGAGTAATAAGTAATGAGTAATTTCTTATTGTCATGCTGAACTTGTTTCAGCATCTCTTTACTTTGGGAATTTTCTAAATCTTGAGATCCTGAAATAAATTCGGGATGACATACGCCAAGGGAAGCACAAAATAAAATGAAAAAATACAACAAAGAATAAATCTGCGACTGAATAAAAATTCTATAAAACCCTCCGCCCATATTAGTTATTTCTCCAACACCAGTGTCCCGCACCCATCTATAAATGTCTGAACCAATAAAAGCAAAGTTATGAGTAAAAAAATAAAACAAAATTAAAGTCTTTAAACCAATCAATAAAACTGCTGCCGCGAAAATAGAAAGAATGTTTTTTAAAAACACATTGCTTTCGTCCCCCCCTTTATAAGGGGGGGTAAAGGGGGGTCTTAAAATTACAAACATAACTGGCAGAATAACTAACCAATACAGCCAATTATTAAAATCAAAAAAAACATTGCTGAAATTATTACCGCGAATTATACCCCAAACAAACGCCCAGAGTAAAACGGTTGCCAGTAAGGTTAATGTCATTCCGAACCTGTCTTTAACAAAAGACAGGTGAGGAATCCCGTGAAAAACATATTTAACTTTATTAAACAAATTATATCTGCTTCTATGGGATCCTTCGTCCTCCGACTGCGTCGTCCTCAGGATGACATTATCTAAATACACCATCATCACCACCACAAATATGCCTATGCGCGCAGACACACAAAAACCGCCAACTGGCAAAGCAAACAAATATCCTTTTGACCCGACAAACAATTCTGCGAATAAAATATAAATTCCATATTCTAATTTTTTTAAAGATAGAAAAAATGTAGCCAAAATTATTATTGCAAAACAAACATAATTTATAATTAGATTTTGCCAGCCCAAATATGACAAAATTTCTGCTAAAATTAGAAGAAAAAATGTGGTTTTAAAATATTTTGGATTGATTATAGTTGACATAAAATTAAAAATTTGCTATTATTAAATTCAAATCACAAATTCATTTGTTTCCAAAACAAGGAGGTTTTTTATGCAATTACAAACGGCATACGATATACAAGCTGGCAAAATAAGACCAGAAATTGGTGTAGATTGCACTCTGGCCGAAGCGATTCAATTAGCAATAGGAGCATGCCTAACAAATGATGATAATATTGTCTGTTTGCGGTGCAACAAACCAAACGAATGTTGCCATTGCGATGAAGATGAAGAAATTTTCTAATACCGGTTGCCCCACTCACCACTTGGGGCTTTTTTATTTTCTAAAATTTTATTCTCTCAATTGTCATCCTCACGCAAGTGAGGATCTCGTAGATATTCTACAAGCGATGGGATCCTCGCTTTCGCGAGGATGACAGGAAAAAAGATGGTGACAACATAAATAGACAATTTCATGTCACAAATCCTTACTCTTTCCCACTCTTTTTCTAATGCCAATTATAGAATCAAGGTATGTTAAAAATAAATTTATTGGCTGCAACAGCCATAAGATAAATAACTGCCAAAATGGCTGATATTTATAAAAATAATGATATAAACTTTTATTAAAATTTATTTGCTTTCTTAAAATTTGCCATTGTTGAAAACTTTGCTCTTTGTGATGAATAATTTGCCAATCGGGATAAAAATAAATTTTATAACCAGCACTAATAGCGCGTTTGCAAAAATCAACTTCTTCAAAAACCGCCCAAAATTTTTCATCAAGCAAACCAATTTTTTCAAATACATTACTTTTTATTAGCATTGCCGCGCCCATTACCTGATCCACTTCTCTTGTTTCATTATGGTCAAAATCAAGCATAAAATAGTTGCGGATGGCTTTAAATTTATTAGGCCAGAAATTATAAAATTTTAACTGAATCAGAAATTGATCTAAAAATTTTGGAAATCTGCGGCAAGATCTTTGCAAACTTAAATCTGAATTTAGAAGTTTTGGACCAAGAATTCCAATGTCAGAATTATTTTGCATAAACTCTACGGCTTGCAAAATTTTGTTATCAAGAAATTCTGTGTCAGGGTTTAATAATAAAAAAAACCTAACCTCTTTGTCATTCTCACGAAAGTGGGAATCCTGCTGTTCTATGAGATCCCGACTTTCGTCGGGATGACAAAATAAAAAATTTAGGGCTTGATTATTCGCTCTTGCAAACCCAACATTCTTTTTATTCGCAATAATGTGCAAATTTTCTAAATTATTTTCTGTTTTAAATTTTTTCAGTGTCTCAACGGTTCCGTCGGTGGAATTATTATCAACCAAATATACATTAAAAAAAATGTCATCCTCACGCAAGTAAGGATCTCTTGGTTCTATGGGGTCCTGACTTTCGTCAGGATGACAAAAACAAGATAAATATTCAAAAATTGACTTTACACATTTTAAAGTCAACTCTTTAGTGTTCCAGGAAACAATAATAATATTCAAATTCATATTTTATTTATGAACAATAATTTTGGTTTTATCAATGTCTATCCAATCATACACTTCTTTTGCTGATCCAATACCTAACCGCACACATCCATGAGACACTGCCCGGCCAAGACTTCCTTCACCTTCTCTTCTTCCATTTAAAAATGGCAACTCATGAATACCGTTTTCCAAACCACCTGATTTATAAAAACCAATAAAATATGGCATCGCCCATCTTAGTCCATCTGCTCCGCCATATGCCATATCATATTTTGAAAAAGCAGTAAATTCACCTAATCTTGTTGGTGTTGACGGCTTGCCAGTAGAGGTAAGCAGATCATCAATAAGATAACCGTTTTGATAATAACGGAAACGTTGTTCTGAAATATCAATATCTATGTATTTGGATAAATCTGTTCTACCTATTAATATTCTTTTCGGGGCTAAAATATAATCTAAATTTTCATCACCATCCACATCGCCCAAAGATATTAAAAATCCACCTTTAAGATCTTCCGCATCTTTAATTTTTTGTGGTTCGCTTTTTAAATTACCATAACTGTCATAAACATAAATTTTTGGCTCTACACCCAAACCACTGATTAAAACTATTTCTCCTTTTCCATCGTTATCAAGATCAAATCCTAAACCCTCAACACCACCTTGAAAATTTATTAAATCTAATGCAAATTCTCCTATTAAACTCAAATCTCCGCGATAAAAAGCTATTTTGGGAACATTTTTATAATTGCCAACAACCAAAATTTCTTCAACACCATCACCCCCCAAGTCAATCCTTGAAAGATTCACTTTAAGACTATCAAAAGCAATTTCTTTTTGAGCCAGCTCTTTTCCACTCACATCAAAAATATGCAGTTCCCTTTTATTATTATTTTCACCCAAGACAACGATCTCGTCTATCTTATCGCCATTAATATCCGCGCAACCTAAGCGCAATCCATTTCTATTATTTTTATCAAAAGCAAAAAAGCCTTGGCTAATAACTGGCTCGCCATAACTATCAAAAATCCTGATCTGCGGACCTCCTCCACGACCAGGCACTGTAACTATTTTTTCCTGATTATTTCCTTGAACATCGCAACCAACCACCTGAATACCGCCTTTAAAATTTTTATCATAGGCTAAAAAACTTTCCATTATAGAGCCGTCGGAACGAAAAATTTTAACAACTGGTTCTTGATTCGCGCCAGCACCCCAAAGAATTTCCTTCTGGCCATCACCACCGAGATCAATTAAAGATAAAGAATATCCTTGTGACCAAGAAGGCAGAGAAAATTGTTTTTTAAACTCCAAATTGTTACTATAAATCTTTAATTTTAAATCAATATCCGGCGCTGCCGCAGCCTGGGTAAAATAAAAAACTAAACTTATAATCAAGCTAACAAAGAGAAAAATACCAAATTTTAAATCCCACTGGCGCATGAGTTAATTATACCATTGACAAAAATTTTTACCAAAAAAGCACTCTTTAAAGAGTGCTTTTTTATAATTCATCATTCATTAAATTAAACAATTATTTTTAACCCTGGTCCCATGGTAGAACACAAAACAATTTGTTTAATATATGTCCCTTTGACGCCAGATGGTCTGGCTTTTTTTACCGCATCCAAAAATGCCTGATAATTTTCTCTTAATTTTTCTATATCCCAAGAAACCTTGCCAATGAATTGGTGCAAATTACAAGTCTCATCATTTTTAAAAGTGATTTTTCCTTTTTTCAATTCCTCAACAGTTTTTTTAATGTTTTTGGAAACAGTTTCGCTTTTGGGCGAAGGCATTAAACCTTTAGGTCCTAAAATTTTAGCAATCACTGCCAAATCTTTCATAATCTCTGGCGCCGCTACTGCCACATCAAAATCAATGGCCCCGGTATTTTTTATTTTCTCAATTAATTCTTTGCCGCCAAAAATATCTGCGCTTGATTCTTGGGCTTCTTTTTCATTTTCAGTAAAGACAGCTACTTTTTTTGTTTTGCCAGCCCCATGAGGCAAAACCACTGTGGCACGCACCTGCTGCTCACCTTTTGCCGGATCAATGCCAAGCCGAATATGTGCTTCCACTGATTCATCAAATTTTGCTTTGGCAATTTCTTTAATTAAATTCAGTGCCTCATCCAAACTATAAAATTTATTTTTATCAACTTTGGATTTTGCTTCAAGATATTTTTTTGAGTGTTTCATAAAATTTTCGTGGTCATAGCGATTCGGAAATAACGAATCTGCCACAAGATAATAATTTTATATTCAATTTATTTAGAATTTAGGAAATTAAGATTAAAAACTTTAATGATATGCCACGGGATTCCTCGTCGTCTCCCTTCAGGAGACTCCTCGGAATGACAACTTAAAGATTATTCAACACTTATTCCCATCTGCCTTGCAGTGCCTTCAATAATTTTCATTGCTGCTTCAACACTGCCGGCGTTTAAATCTGGCATTTTTTTCTCGGCAATTTCTCTAATTTGAGCTTTAGTAACTTTGCCAACTTTCTCCGCATTAGGCTTGCCAGATCCTTTTTCAACTTTTGCAGCCTTTTTTAAAAGTTCAGCAGCTGGCGGAGTCTTTAATTTAAAATCATAACTGCGATCTTCATAAACAGTAATTTCTACTGGGATCACATCGCCCATTTTATCTTTTGTTGCTTCATTAAATTTGGTGCAAAATTCGCCAATGTTTAAACCATGCTGGCCCAAAGCCGGACCAACAGGAGGCGCTGGATTCGCAGCCCCTGCTTTAATTTGAAGTTTGATAATTGTTTTAATTGGTTTCATATTTTTTTAACTTGAAGAAAGTCTAAATCCACTGGCGTTTCTCTACCAAACATATTGACTAATACTTTAACACGTCCACGCGCTTCGTCAATTTCTGATACTTTGCCTTCCAATTCTTTAAATGGGCCGTCTACGACTTTAACAGGAGTGTCAACTGTGATGTCAAATTTATATTTCGGCTCCTCCACGCCCATTCTTTTTTGCAATGCTTCCATTTCAGAATCAGAAATAGGAGTTGGAGTATTGCCAGTGCCAATAAATCCAGTAACGTTGGGCGTGTTTCTAACTACATACCAAGAAGCGTCATCCACAATCATATCAACCAAGACATATCCCGGATAAATTTTTTCTTCAATGGTTGTGCGCCTGCCATTTTTTATTTTAATCTTTTTTTCTTTTGGCACTAAAACCTGAAAAATTTTGTCCTGCATATCCAAGGACTCAATTCTCTGCGTCAGATTGTGCGTCACATTTTCTTCATAGCCAGAATAAGTATGAATCGCATACCAGCGCCGGCCAAGTTGGAGTGATTGTTTTGCCATAAAAAATTGTCATCCTGACGAAAGTCAGGATCTCATGGATTAAATTCTATTACATTACCGCAAAATTACTTCAACTAATTTACTTAGCCCAAAATCAACCGCGCCCAAAAAAATCGCCATGCCCAATGAAAAACCAATTACCAACAAAGTGTGATTTGTAGTCTGTTTTTTAGTTGGCCAAATAACTTTTTTTAATTCTGTTTTTGATTCTAAAATGTATTGAGTGAGTTTATTCATAAAATAAGAAAAGGATTTTAAAAAGCCCTTTCAGGACTCTATTATTAGAGTAGCACAGGTAATTTTTGCTGTCAAATTTATCGTCTTTTACTACATTATAAATTATTTCGGCACTGGTAAACCAATTTTCTGTAGTGGTAAATAGTTGAAATAATAACAACAGCCATCAATAGAAATTATGTAATCCAAAACATCTTTGTATTCTGGTTTGTTAAACCAATCATTTAAAATATAGATAAATTTTATTTCCACATTCAGCCGCGATAATAGTTTCCGATATTGTTTAATCTTAAAATCACAGGTTTGTAATTTTTCGTCAGTTGAACCTTGAACTTCTTGAAATTTTATTTCCAAAATAAAAAATGTATTATTCACAATCACAAAAATTGCGTCGTCTGGTAGAAGTTTCTTTGAAATAAAATTTTTGTAATCAATTCCTTTTTCTTCCAGATATCAATTTTCAATATCAGAGATATAAATTTTACCACCCTTATAGACCGGTTTTGTTACGGAAATTTTATCTGCCATACAAACTTCCGCATTTTTTAAATTTCCATCACTTTCCATAATTCTTTTTAATTCTTCAATAAATTTTTTTAATCTCATATTTTTTAATTTATTTTATATTTTCCCCTATCAACAAATTTTAAATAACCTTTATCTCTCAAAAATTGTAATTGTTGTCTAATTTTATCCTTTACATGTTTGTTGCCAGGATGTTTCTGACTCAAAATATCCTCAAAAACATATATTTCGTCAAGTGCAAACTCCTTATTTCCAACTCTATCAACACAATTCATAACATCTAAGAGCCAACCCTTAGCGTCAATTTCTTTTTCTTCTCTTAAAAATAAAGTTTTGTTCCAATTTTCTAAAACCCTTTGTTTGAGTTCTATTTTTTTATTTTTAATATAAAATATCTTTCCAGTTTGCGGAATATTTTCCAAAGAAATATTACAACCAATCCAACCAGCTCGTCTTGCCGTTGGCGCAAGTGGTTTCCTTTTTTCTATTACCTGCGGCACAAAAAAGTGTTTTGGAATAACAAAAAAATTCAAAACCTCAAATTTTTTTTGATCATCATTTAACAAGAAAAAATTGGGGTTGTTATTACTCTGTAATCTCTCAATCATTGTTCGGTAAGCACCATCAACAACCTTGTTGACAAT
>Ga0172375_10007170_pt1 | contig 15345 bp, 10 predicted proteins | sample LakKiv1m_FD_114537 | JGI IMG/M metagenome (GOLD analysis project Ga0172375, IMG submission 114537) | Freshwater microbial communities from Kabuno Bay, South-Kivu, Congo - kab_092012_11.1m | ecosystem: Environmental > Aquatic > Freshwater > Lake | place: Democratic Republic of the Congo... | reverse complement strand
GCTTCGCCACCAGCCGCTTCATTTTCGGCTTGTAATGCGCTTGGTTCATAAACATTGGCAATTACCAATCCCATATCTTGCTCGACATCAGCAAATTTTACGCCTTCAGGTAAGATAATATCGGCAATTGTCAGACGGTCATCATCAGTTGCAAGATTCAAAATTGAAACTTCTAGCGCTTCAGGTAGATCAGCTGGTTTTGCCTTAATTTCGATTGAATCAATAGCCTGCAAGACAACCAGGCCAGCCCTTTCGGCCACACTTTCGCCTTTACCAGTTAAGACAATTGGCACTTCTGCCGTAATAACATCAGATTGCCTAATAGCATGAAAAGATATATGCCTAATATTGCGCTTGACTGGATCCATATCAACGTCTTTAATCATGGCTAATTTTTTTGCACCATCAATAACAAGATTAATTGGCGTATGGAGACCAGCTTCGCGCGCAGCCTTGGTTGTCTCAACCGATTTTGACTGTGTCAATATCGGATCGGTATCAGCACCGTAAACTACACTAGGCACAAAACCATCTAATCGTAATTTGGCTAGTTTTTTGCCTTCAACGATTCTTTTTGTTAATGTCAACTTAATATCACTCACGTTATTTATCCTATCTCCCAGTCGTTATTATAACTTCATTATACATTATAACACTTTGGAACACTATCATGCTACAATATCTTTTATGATTCCAGGATTTGATTTAGCACAATTTGCCGAAAGCGCTGGACCAATTGCAGCCGTACTGCTAGTAGCATTTATTATATTCGCCGAAAGTGGATTATTGATTGGCTTTTTTCTACCAGGAGATAGCATACTCTTTACACTTGGAATCCTTATGCAAGGATCAGGCAATTTCCACATAGACTTCAACGTCCATCTTGCAGTAGCAATCCTGTTTGCAGCTGCTGTAATCGGGGACAACACAGGCTACTCTATTGGCAAAAAAGTTGGACCGCGCCTTTTTAATCGTCCGGATTCACTATTATTTAAAAAAGAAAATGTCAAAAAAGCCGAAGATTTCTACAAAAAGTATGGCGGCAAGACAATTATTTTAGCAAGATTTGTGCCAATTGTTAGAACTTTCGTCCCATTTGTGGCTGGTATAGCCAAGATGAATCATAAAACATTCTTTTTTTATAATGCCATTGGAGGAGCATTATGGGCTGGCGGTGTAACATATTTGGGATTCTTCGTAGGCGTTTTCTTGCACAATATAGGATTAGATGTTGATACCGTAATTCTGCCGATAATCGCAGTTATTATATCGTTGTCTGTAGCGCCAGCTATTTATAAATTTCTGAAGAGCAAACAACAAAGACAAGCGCTACTTAACGCTATTAAGACTCAAATCCAACGCTTATTTAATATCAAGAAATAAAAATCAGTGAACCATAAAAATAAACCAGCTAACCTACCAAGCAAACTGCCATTAGTCATATTACTAATTGGATTAGTAATTTTTTTGTTGGCTTATGTTGGAATGACTTTTGATTTTTTTAATCAACCTGTTTTAGATTGGTTAATCAATCATCGCCAGCAAAACGCAAATATATTTTTTACTTTAGTGTCTAACGCTTTTAGTCCGGAAGTTGTTATAATAACAACAATTCTATTATCGTCTTTTTATATAAAAATTAAAAAGGAAGTTTGGCGCCCTTTGTTGATGACAAGCGCCATATTATCAAGCGCCCTTATTTCAAACCTCTTAAAAAACACTATCGCCAACAGTCGACCGGATTATTCCTCGATGATCGCTCCCGTAGCAAATGATTTCTCTTTTCCATCCGGTCATGTATTACTGGCGTCGGTTTTTCTATTGGTAATTGGCTACCTGGCATTATCAAGAAAATTTAGCAAACAAAAACTTATTATCTGGATAGTTGCATCATCTTCAGTTATCATTTTGGTAGCCTTAAGCAGGTTATATCTTGGTTATCACTGGCTAACCGACGTCGTAGCCTCAGTTGGGCTTGGATTAATAATTTTAGCAGTCGTAATGGTAGTCGATAATTATTACTACAACCATTTATCTAAAGTAAGTTCTTCAAATACTGACCTGTAAAAGACTTTGTTTCTTTGGCAATATCTTTTGGTGTACCAAAAGCTACAACCGTACCGCCACCATAGCCGCCCTCTGGCCCCATATCAATAACATAATCGGCAGTTTTAATAACATCCAAGTTATGTTCAATTACAATCATGCTGTTGCCACCATCTACCAATTTTTGCAAAATCGATAAAAGTTTCTTGACATCCGCACTATGCAAGCCAGTAGTTGGCTCATCCAAGATATACAGAGTCTTTCCTGTGGCTCTTCTTGATAATTCACTGGCTAATTTAATGCGCTGAGCTTCACCGCCACTAAAAGTTGTGGCTGGCTGCCCAAGTTTAATATAGCCAAGACCAACCTCAACTAGGGTTTCTAGCTTGCGCGCAACCGCCGGAACATTTTCAAAAAACTTCGCCGCCTGTTCGACTGTCATACCAAGCACGTCGCTAATCGTTGCGCCTTTGTATTTTATTTCAAGAGCCTCACGATTATAGCGCTTACCTTTGCAAACATCACAAGTTACATAAACATCGGGCAAAAAATGCATTTCGATTTTAATCACACCATCACCCTGACAGTTTTCACATCGTCCACCTTTAACGTTAAAACTAAAACGACCAGTCTTATAACCACGAATGTTAGCTTCAGGAGTTGCCGCAAACAAATCTCTTATTTGCGTAAACACACCGGTATAAGTAGCTGGATTTGATCTTGGTGTCCTACCAATTGGTGATTGATCGATTACAATTGCTTTATCTAATAAGTTTATTCCTTCGATATTGTCGTGTTTACCTGGAACAACTTGAGCACGATTCAAACGCGCTGATAATTCTTTTGCTAAAATATCGTTAACAAGAGTTGATTTACCACTACCACTAACACCGCTAACGACTATCATCACACCTAGTGGAAACTCAACATCAATGTTTTTTAAGTTATTTTCTCTCGCTCCTTTAATTATTAATTTTCTGTCGGCATTTATTTGACGATACTTCTTAGGCGTTTCTATTTTTTCAAGTCCACTAAGGTATCTGCCAGTTATACTGTCTGCGTTATTGGCAACATCTTGTGGAGAGCCGCAAGCGACAATATTACCGCCAAGTTGCCCAGCGCCAGGACCAATATCAAGAAGATAATCGGCGTGACGAATTGTATCTTCGTCATGCTCAACAACAATCACGGTATTGCCAAGATCTTTTAGGTGCTTAAGCGTCTCAATTAGCTTGCCGTTATCACGCTGATGCAGCCCAATCGATGGTTCGTCTAAAACATACAAAACACCTTGAAGACCGGAGCCAATTTGCGTTGCCAAGCGTATTCGCTGAGCTTCGCCGCCCGAAAGCGTATTAGCGGCTCGACCAAGCTCAATATAACCTAAACCAACGTTTTGCATAAAGCCAAGACGCGCCACAATTTCTTTGATAATTTGTCGGGCGATAAAGTTTTCGCGCTCATTTAGTTGTAACTGATTAGTAAAAAGATCTAGGGCATTATCTATATCCAAATTACAAATATCCATGATACTTAAATCATGAACTGTTACGGCTAAAACTACTGGCTTTAACCTTGCGCCCTTACATGTAAAACATTGTTTTTCGCGCATAAACCTTTCGATATCTTTGCGCATAAATTCACTGTCAGTTTCTTTATGACGTCTTTCGAGATTCGGTATAACACCTTCGTAAGTTGACTCGTATTCTCGCCCACTGCCTAGTTCGATTGTGTATTTTTGATCGCCAGTACCATAAAGAACCTTGTCTAAATCTTTTTCTGCCAATTGTCCGACTGGTGTATGAATACTAAATCCATTGGCTTCGGCCACACGCGCTAAACGCTTCATATACCAAGCATCGCTGTTTACGCGATTATACGGTCTAATTGCCCCCTCGGATATTGTAAGATTTGGATTAAAAACCAAATCAGGATCAACTTCCAACCGACTACCAAGACCAGTACAGACTGGGCAAGCGCCCTGGGGAGCATTAAAACTAAACAATCTAGGCTCAAGTTCGGGAATATCCTCGTTGGGATGATCAAGGCAGGCATAACGCTGACTAAAAGCACTTATCTTTCCACTGTCATTATCTAACACTTCAACAATACCATCGGCTAAATTAAGAGCCTGTTCAACCGACTGCGAAATTCTTGTCTGCATATCATTCGCCACAACAAGCCGATCAACCACAATTTCGATATTATGCTTATATTTTTTATCAAGCTCCGGAAATTCATCCAACGCATAAACAACACCGTCAACTCTAATTCTTGCAAATCCTAAACGCTGATATTGTTCAGGTAGGTGTGCAAATTCACCTTTTTTATCTTTTATAATTGGCGCTAAAATAATTATTTTTGCACCAATCGGCATTTTCATAATTTCGTCAATGATTGTTTCAGACGTTCGTCTTGATACCGGCTTGTTACAAACTGGACAGTGTGGCACACCAATCCGAGCAAACAGTAATCGAAGATAATCATAAATTTCGGTAACGGTCGCAACCGTACTGCGAGGGTTGCGGCTAGTCGATTTTTGATCAATACTAATAGCCGGACTTAAACCTTCAATATAATCGACGTCGGGTTTTTCCATCATACCCAAGAACTGCCTAGCATAGCTCGATAGACTCTCGACGTAACGCCTTTGACCTTCAGCATATATCGTATCAAAAGCCAAAGAAGACTTTCCTGATCCAGAAAGCCCAGTAATAACAATCAACTTATCTCTGGGGATATCAATACTAATATTCTTGAGATTGTGTTCTCTCGCACCAACAACTCTAATAACCTCTGACATAACCCAAACATTATACGCTTTTTTATGGTTTTTTTCTAGTCTACAAGGCTCAGCTGATCATCTTCGTTTGGCATCACACTCTCAGCCCATAAGTGTAATTCTTGGAGTAAGAAAAGAGTCTTGTTATTTCTGGCATTAACCGAGAGTTTTTCAAGCGATTTAATATAGCTAGGCAATGCCTTTTTGATTTTTTGACCGCGCCAATTTTCCCATTCAAAAGCTTCCGCTTCGGACAAACTTGTCGGGTAGCTCCTGGCCTTATAATGCAACAAAAGTGGCGCTAACCTTTCGTCAGCAAAGTTGGGTTGAAAATCCGCTAAACCGGTAGCGTCCAAACTACGCACTTTCTCGGCACGCATCCTATCAATATCAGGCACAAAGCTATCATATAGTTGGCATTCCGGATCGGTAGATTTTGCAAAATCATCCCTCGATTCAAAAATCGAACGAATATTTTCGGCAAATTCAGGATGTGCCAATAATTCATCACGATGCTTTTTTATATCAACTTCTTTTAGACCAATTCTACCCCAACCGTCATTCTGCAACAGCACACTAACCGGAGCAATAGCCGGCGAACGGTTATACTGCAACTCTTTTACTGGTACACCAACATAATCATCAGCTTGACGATCTTTCCAGTTAGCGTTAATGGTTTTAGCAAGATCTTTTTGGCTCATACCAATAAACTTTATAGGACTATAACGAAGGTCATAAACAATCACATTGCCGTTTTTGCCAGCAGTTAAAGGAAAGGCGATGGTAGCCTTATTATATTCCGATTCGTATCGTCCACTAACATAAACAAACGGTTTCTTGTCGTCTAGATTTACTATTTTTTTCACTTCGTTCTTGTCGCGCATTCTAAGAAGGTAATCGAAAAGCTGTGGTTGTTCTTTTTTTATTAAACCAGCGACCACAATCAAAGCCTCGACATCACTCATCGCATCATGAGCCTTAAAGTGATTAACGTCGTTGATTTTGGTAATTAATTCAAGTTTATTCGTGGCCTTACCCTCAGTGTCAACCGGCCACTTGATGTTTCCAGGCCGCAAGGCGCGTGTTAGTCTTACAACATCAAGCATATCCCAACGCGATCTACCATCACGATAACTCCATTCATACGGATCATAGAAGTTGCGCCAAAATAAATGTCTAATAAATTCGTCATCAAACCGAATATTGTTATAGCCAACCGCAATCGTATCAGGCGTAAAGACATCCGTCATAAGTAGTTTGGCAAAATCCGCTTCCTTGTAGCCATCTACAACCGTTTGTTGAGGTGTAATACCAGTAACCATAATCGCTTCAGGACTTGGCAAAACATCATCGTCCAACCTAACTAGTATATTAATCGGCTCGCCCACCATATTCAGTTCAAGGTCTGTTCGCTGACCAGCAAACTGCATCACTCGGTCTTCTCGTGGATTTAGCCCACTAGTTTCAAGATCATAAAAAAAGAAAGTTTTTGGCATTAAACTAATTATAGCTCAAATTAATAATTGAAATGCTACGACTATTGCTCTAGCAACGTAAAATCACTGTTACCAATCCTGATTACGCTATCTTGCAAAGCTCCACGACGACGTAACTCGTGGGCGATGCCCATTCTACGCATGATATCACGCAAGCGATTAACCGATTCGTAATTGGTAAAATCAGTTCGAATCGCAAACTTCTCGATTTTTTCGCCAGTTACAATAAAAATTACACCGTCGTCAGTTTCTAATCTTTCGACCTGCCAAGCTGTCGATAGTTTATCACTTCCAAGAGAAATAGTTGGATGCGTCTCTTCTTGATCTTCGGCATCTATCATTTTATCTAGCGATTTTATTTCTTGAATTTTTCGATTTAACTCTCGCAGTACGTCAGTTAAACCCTTGTGCGCACTAGAAGAAATAGCATAAATTGGCGAATTGCTAACCACTGGCCGCAAGTTATCAATTTGCATATCAATAATTTCTTGGTCTAGGCCTTCGGTCTTAGTAATCGCTACAACTTCTGGTCGATCAACTAACGATAAATTATAGTTTGCTAATTCTTGTCGAATAGTCTGATAGGATTTAGCTATGTCCGAGCTATATCCATCAATAAGATGCAAGAGAACGGCTGTTCTTTCGACATGTCTTAGAAATGCATCCCCCAAACCTTTGCCTTCACTAGCGCCCTCAATCAACCCAGGAATATCAGCGATGAGCATCTCATGATTATCGACTTTGGCGACACCAAGATTAGGAGTTAAGGTTGTGAACGTATAATCGGCAATCTCTGGACGAGCATTACTAACAACCGATAAAAACGTTGACTTACCAGCATTAGGAAAACCAATCAATCCAACATCGGCCAACAGTTTAAGTTCTAGTTCAGCCTCAAATGATTCACCAGGCTCACCTTTTTCAGCCATCCTAGGCGTTTGTCGAACCGAACTCTTAAAATGAGCATTGCCAGATCCGCCTTCACCGCCTTTGGCGATGATTGCTTCTTGGCCGTTTTTTGTCAAATCAGCAATAACTTTGCCATTTCTTTTAATAATCGTACCGACGGGAACTTTGACATACAATGATTCGCCTGAGGCACCGTGCTTATCAGAACTTGCGCCATTATTACCAGATTTAGCTTTTAGTTCCGGTTTGTAGCGAAAATCAATTAGTGTATTTAGGCCTTCGGTTGCGACAAAGATAACATCACCACCATCGCCACCAATACCACCATCTGGACCACCTTTTGGAATATACTTCTCACGCCTAAAACTGACAGCTCCATCGCCGCCTCTGCCTGCACTAATAAATACTTTGGCGGTATCGACAAACATATTACTTATATTATATCAAAACTACCCCTGTTTGGCTACTGAAATATATGGAGGTTAAATCCAGTAGTTAATTTAGTGAATATATAGGTATTGACCGATATTGCCAGCCGGCACTATTCGACCAGAAACTATGTTCCAGCCACCACCAGAAACATAAGCGTTCATTTCACTAACGCTAAGATCACCATTATCAAGAATTTGCTCAACAATTGCTACGTGACCGAGACCGCCACCGTTTTGCATAATTGCTCCAACTGCAGGTTTTCCGTCTACTCTTAAACCTGCTTGTCTAGCACTATAGGCCCAAGAGCTGGCATTACCCCAGTTACTGCTAATTGGCAAACCAAGTTGAACTCGTCGATTATAGGCATAAAGGGTACAGTTGCCGTAGGCATAAGGACCCGATCCAGTACCGCTACTTATGTACCAAGTTCGACCACCAAAGCCGCTTCCGACTCCCGCGTAATAACTCACAACCTCAACCGGCGCCACATATCCCGGACGTTCTTCTTCAGGCAGCACCCCATCGGGCAATATAATACTAGAATTAGACTTAAGACCACTGACCTCAAGGTCGTTATAACCAATCAAACGTGTTTGATCAACTTTATACTTTTTAGCAAGCGATTCAGTAGTATCACTTGATTTTACCGAATAAAGGACGCCGTTAATTGGCAGAATTCTAATTGTATCTCCAGCCGACACATTATCGCTAGTCAACATATCATTTGCCCATCTTATGGTTTGTTCTGATATACTAAACTTTTTTGCCAGCGACTTCACGGTATCACCTGATTTTACCTTATAACTTACTACTGAACGATTGTCGTAAGTTGAAACGATAATCTGTGGCTTAGAATTGTTGATACTGGTTGATTCGGCATATTCATTTTTAATTTGTGCTGAAACTGCCAAGTTGGCCACGGAGGTCGCAATCGGCAGATTAACAGTTTGTGCTACATTGGCTGCCACTCCAGTAGCCACTACGTCATCAACTGACGTTTGGTCAAATTTTGAAGTGTTATCATTGGCAACATTCGCGACCGAGGCTGATTCTTTGGGAGCATAGTAGCCAGTCGCAATAATCGCCACCAGTACCACAAAAGCACCGATATAGAGGCTAGCAGCAGCAAATTTTTTCTTAAAAACAGATCTAAAACGCACAAACAAATGTTTGGGCGACTTGGATATATTTTGTGATCGTTGAGCCAACGTCTCGATGATCTTGTTACTAATTATCATTATCTCCTTGGCATCAAATACCAGGTAACAGCACAAAGACACGAACAGACAGCAAATGTGCTAATGATTAGTATACAAAAACTTGCAATTTTAGTCAATCTATGGGGTGCTACATTTTACTAGACAATGATTGACAATGTTTGCCTGATGTTCAGCGTCAGTTTTTGCATAGTACATCTTATCGTCATCGCCACTGAGAAAGAATAGATAATCACCACTGGCTGGATCGGCAACCGCCATTAGAGCTGAAAGTCCGGGTACTGAAATTGGTCCTGGTGGCAAGCCAGTATAGCGTCTGGTATTGTACGGTGAATCGAGATTGGTATCACGCGCTACGCCGGTTTTGTCAGCAATGTATTGATAAGTTACATCCGAACCAAGCATCATACCAAGCGCCAGTCTGGAGTAAAAGACTTGCGCTACTTGCTTTTGTTCTATTGGATCACTGGCTTCACTTTGAATAATTGAAGCCAAAATAATACCCTGTCTTAAACTAAGACCATGCGCTTTGAATTTTTTTATTAGACCATTATCTTTGACCACCGAATAAAACTCGTCAAGTGCTCTTTGAATTGCCGCTTCGGCCGAAGTACCAGTGTTTAGATTGTATGTTTGACCATAAACATAGCCTTCGAGGTCAGCTAATAACGGTTTGCCATCAAGTACCGGACTATTGTAACTAGCCGCCAAAGCCTGACTGATTTCATTATCCGAATAACCAGCAGTTTTAAGCGCGGTAGTTACATCGTATTTTTTTGAGCTTGAGTTTGGAAAAAAATCAGTCAGTGTCGCGCCAGGATAAAAAGTTACACTAAATTGATCGACAGTTCCACTCAGTAAATGCTCAACGACTTGCGCTACCGACTCGGATGGCGTTAGTCTATACGTGCCAGCTTGCAAAAGGTCTTGTTTTCCAGATAGTTTGACATAAATATCAAATACCAAAGCGCTACGAATTATACCTTCGTCTTCAAGCATTCGACTAACTTGACCGGGCGTGCTGCCAGATTCAACATTAATAATCTTTAGCTTGGTATCACTACTGTTTAGTGGTTTAATCTGTTCGTTATACCAAAAAAATGAACCGACGATAACGCCAATCAATAAAGCGCTGATTGTGGCAAGAATTAAAAAAATGATTTTTTTGGGAGATTTTTGTTTGACAACCTTAATACCACTTTGTTCGCTAGTAATTGGCTGAAAAGTCAGTTTTGTATTAATTTCAGGCACGGTTATCCTCGATATAATCTTGAAGAATAATCGCCGCCGCCTGGGAGTCAATGTCTGATTTTTTATATGGCTTTCCGTAACTTATTAGTTGTTGCTCGGCCATCACGCTTGTTAGTGATTCATCTTGAAAAACAATTTCGACTGGCAAAACCGATAACTTTTCGGAAAAGTTTTCGACATAAGCAGTTTGCTTCGTAGCTAACCCTGATTGATTTCTTGGGTAACCGATTACAACGGTTTTGGCATCTTCTTTTTTAATGATTTCAGAAATATTTTCTATTTCACTGCCATCAACGTCTATTGTCTCAAAAGGCACAGCTATACCGATTGACATATCACAAACCGCTACGCCTATGCGTTTTTCGCCAACATCAAAACAAACTACGTTTTTTGACTTAGGCATTTTCAAGCTTAAACTCAATCTCAATTTTGTTATTATCGTCTGGAACTGTCGTTACCCAAAAATATGAGAACTTAATATCAACATTGCTCACGCCATTGATATTGCCAATCATTGATTGTATATCACCATAGCGCTTGCCTTTAACTTGATCTTTCAATGTCGCCTGGTCGATGTTCGGACCAATTTGACCAACTGATGCCATATTGATTGTTGTTGTTTTATCGGTTTTGAGATAACCAGACAAGATAACGGTATCGATGCCGTTATTATATATTTTTTGAGTTGTTACATTGGAGATTTGTTTATTAATTGAATTATTCAGATAAACCTCAAGCTCCGACTTGGCAATAGCCGTAATTGAATATGTCGTCGACGCTGTCAACTTTGCCTTGCCAGTTTTTGCCTCAGCGTCAACCAGTGGCGACGAAACAGCAGCAGCCCGAACCACTATAAAGCTATCGTCTATTGCTACCTCGCCATTCGTAAATTGATCTAATAACTCTTGTTTTATGTCATCGGTTGGTAAATCCGCCAGCGCCTGATTTGCCTTTTGAATATCTTTTGCCGTCACCACTTTAGCTTCATGGCTCGAGCCTCCATTCATTTGACCACCGTAAGCTGTCAAACCAGCAACACTTGAAACATAAGCTCTTGGTGATAGGTTATATTCTGAGCCAACTTGTCCAGCCTCAACTTCAACATCAATACCGCCAGCCACTATTTCACCATCAACCACCGCCGCACCAGGCACCATTACTGCTGTTTTAGTAACAAAATTGTAAACTCCATTACTAAATACCGATGCCACAGGAACGCTAATTGGATCACTACTATCAGCATTTGATAATGTCATAACGCCACTAGCCTTGTCACCTAAAGTTGCTGTACCTGTAGCATCAAAATCAACACTAGCGTCTCGTTTTATCTGCTTAGTAATAGTTTGAATCGTATTCTTTGATAGATCGGTTGGTGAAGTGCCACCTAAAGTCAAAGCTACGCTAACTGGGGCTGGTGATGTTTTGGCCGTAATGATTACTTTTGCGGCCGGAGCATACCAAATTGCCCAAACCAAAAAGCTAATAATCAACACACCAAATGTCAGTCCAATAAAAAATAGCTTTCGAAAGTTGGAAAAATTTGGAACTTTTACAAGACTAGATTTTTCTGATTTGCTATCTTTCTGATTTAAGGGCTTATCGGCCTCAATATCAATGTCTTCAATAGCGTCTTCAACTTGAGCTTGGCTGTCGTTAATTTTTATATCAACAGTTTCGGCGTGCTCACCTATTGGTAGGCTTGAGCCATCAATCACATCTTCGCCATCATCAATATCTAAAGCTGATATTTCAGCCATTTCGGGCTTACTTTGCAAGTTCTTGGCAATCGGTATCTTGGCTGCGGCTGATAAAGCTATGAGTGCTTGGTTATTGGTAATAATCACTAGACGTTTCTGGTTATCGTCCGCCATGCGAGCCAACAGACGAAGATTAACAGCACTCTGAAGTGCGCCGATTCGCTTTGGTGGCACCAAAGCAACAATTTTTTCACGACTGTTCTTAATCTTGCCAATTATGGCTGTAATGTCGTCTTCGATATCGATATATATAACGTCTTTGTTCATGTTTATATTCTTAAGATCCGATTTAATTTATCTTTCATCGTATCATTATTGGAACTACCAATAATTGTATCATAGCCAACTCTTAAAAGACCCATGGCGGTAATAAAGGTATGGTCAGTTACTAATTTGGTTGAATCGCTAATTCCTGCCACATCTTCGGGTTTTATATAGTGAACGGTTGGTTTTTTCGTAAATGGCAGGTCTTTGTGCCAATTGCGCTCTTTAAGCGCTTCAACAAGTTTTGCCAAGCTAGCACCGCCACCGCATAACAAAATTCGATTTGGTAAGTGATCGGCTGAATCAAATTCGCCTAAAGCCAGTTCAACGCCGGCAATCCAAACATCAAGAGTTTTATCAATAGCATCGTTAACTTCCTTCATAACCGACTGTTTAATTTGTGGATGATCGATATTTACCTTCAGTTTTTCGGCTTCGTTATACGACACATTAAGCTCACTAGCAATTGTTCTAGTAAAACTACGTCCACCTATACCAAACATTTTTGTACCCTCAACACCACCGTCGTTCACAACGGCAATATCGGTCGTTCCACCACCAACATCAGCCAAAATAGCCGTAAAGCTACTATTAGCATCTGTGCCAAGAACGCTACGACTAACTGCAAAAGGTTCGGCCGCCACCGCCAATAATTCTAGCGATAGTTCGTCGGCAACTCTTTCTAGAGCCCCAATATGAACCATCGGCGCAAAGGCTGTATAAATCTGCACCGCCACGTCGTGTCCTTGAAAACCGATTGGATTTGAGACTTTGTAGCCGTCAATATGAATACTAACAAGAGCACTATTAACAAGTTTGATTTCAACATCAGCATTGCCAGTTTCTAGAGCAATCTGTTTTTGGGCTTTTAGTTGCGCCCGTTCTTGCACTTTTGCGATAATAAATTCCATCTCGGAGGCGTCAAGTGGCCTATCGGCTTGGGGTCGACGATAACGGATGGTATTTGTAACCCCTTTTACCAGTTCACCGGCAATACCAATTACCACGCTTTTGGCTTGAATTCCAGCCTGCTCTTCGGCATCAGCCAAAGCTTCTTCGCAATTGCGAACGACTCCGGAAATATCAGCAATCGCACCGGCATACATATCACTAATTTGCTGGTGCTTTTTGCCAACACCAACGATCTCAAGCTTATCGTCATTCATCTTGGCGATTAAAGCCTTAATGTATTCCGTGCCAATATCAAGCGCCACGATATAGTCGCTAGGTCTTCTTGCTATCTTATTTTTGCGCAATTTATCAAATACCATAGATATAACCTATTATATACTAACAACGCTTATGGTGTTAGGAAAAGCTATATCAGTACAGCCTTAATACGCCTAACGCCAGCCGATGAAGATTCTTCTTTTATAATCTTGAATTTTTTTCCGTCTTCGGCAAGCTGTTTGGTATGATCAACATGTGGACCGCCGCAAACCTCGAAACTGAACGGCTTATCAGAATTATCAGCCTGCATTTTGTAAACTTTTACGGTTTCACCATACTTATCACCAAACTCACCATGCGCACCCATTTCATCCAGTGCCACACGGGTTGGATACTCAGCATAACTGACTTTTAGGTCATTATTAATCTGTTCGTTGACAATATCTTCAACTTTCTTAATCTGTTCGGAGGTCATTTTTTCTGAATAAGAAAAATCATAACGCAAACGCTCTTCGGTGATATTGCTGCCGCGTTGCGCAACGGAGGCTCCCAAAACTTCTCTTAACGCCTGTCCTAAAAGATGCGTTGCGCTGTGATATTTTTTGAATTGCATAGTTTGGCCACCAAGACCACCCTTAAAAGCTCCCTTCGTGGCAGTTTGGCTACGAGCGCGTTGTTCAGCCATTTTTTGCTCAAATTCTTCGCGCCAATTTTCAGATAGTTTGACATCTTGCTTAAAAGCTTCTTCGGTGGATAGCTCAACCGGAAAGCCAAAAGTGTCGTAAAGCATAAATAATTCTGCGCCAGTTAAGCCATTAGTTTTAAACTTATTAAGTTCTCTAAGACCCTTCTGAAGCGTCTGTCTAAAAGTTTTTTCTTCTTTGACCAAAACCGAGACAACCTCTTCTTTGGCTGAAACTACCTCTGGATAATCATCAGAATAGATATCGGTTACAACCGGCACGATCTCTTGTAAAAAGCTCTGTTCAATTCCAAGTTCAAAAGCAAAGCGAATAGCTCGACGCAATAGTCGCCTCATGACATAACCTTGTTCTTTATTACTTGGTCTGACGCCATCGACAGCCAGAAAAGTAGCAGCTCGCAAATGATCGGTAATAACCCGCATGGCGTTGGTATTGCTATCATATTCCTTACCACTAAGCATTTCTAGCTTTTCAACAATTGGCCACATAACACTAATTTTAAATACGTCCGGCACATCCAAGGCCGCAGCCGCAATTCGTTCTAAACCACCACCATAATCAACATTTTGCTTTGGTAGTTTTTCAAAACCTTTTTCGGTTTTTAGATATTCCATGAAGACCGAGTTACCAAGCTCGATAAAGCGACCGCAATCGCAGTTAACATGGCAATGTTCGCCGTATTTTTTATCATGCTCGACGCTCGGGAACAAATAAAATACTTCACTGTCCGGTCCGCCCGGCTCGCCAACTGGCATGTTTTTGGCTTTGCCAGCACGACACCACCAGTTTTTCTCACCATAAAAGAGAATTCGCGCATCGCCCATACCTATCTTAGCTGCGTTTTCTTCAGTATCCATTTCTCTTTGCTTGGCATCAAGTCCGGCAGACTCAAAAATATCAGTCCAAACCTTTGCGCTTGTCTCATCTTTTGGAATACCGGCGGCAGTGTCACCAATAAAACAAGTTACATAAATCCTAGACGGGTCAAGCTTAACTTCTTGTGTTAAAAAAGTCCAAAACCAATTAATCTGATCGTTCTTGAAATAGTCGCCCAAGCTCCAGTTGCCAAGCATTTCAAAAAAGGTTGTGTGTCGGTTGTCACCAATCTCCTCAATATCCTGCGCTCTTAAACAAGTCTGGCTATCCGTTAAACGCGCACCGGACGGATGTTCGGCTCCCAAAAGATAAGGTAATAGCGGCTGCATACCACTGCCCGTAAATAAAGTCGATGGATCATTTTGCGGCACCAGTTTGGCACGCGGAATAACAACGTGTTCGCGTTCCTTAAAAAAATTTAGATACTTTTGGCGGATTTGT
>Ga0172375_10007167_pt1 | contig 15353 bp, 13 predicted proteins | sample LakKiv1m_FD_114537 | JGI IMG/M metagenome (GOLD analysis project Ga0172375, IMG submission 114537) | Freshwater microbial communities from Kabuno Bay, South-Kivu, Congo - kab_092012_11.1m | ecosystem: Environmental > Aquatic > Freshwater > Lake | place: Democratic Republic of the Congo... | reverse complement strand
CGCACGCGCGCGTCGAGGGCAAGAGCGAATACACCCAGCTGCTGTACATCCCGGCCCACGCGCCATTCGACTTGTGGGACCGCAACGCCCGCCACGGCGTCAAACTCTACGTGCGCCGCGTCTTCATCATGGACGATGCCGAGCAGTTGATGCCACTGTATCTGCGCTTCGTGCGCGGTGTCGTCGATTCGGCCGACCTGCCGCTCAACGTCTCGCGCGAGATATTGCAGGAGTCGAAGGACATCGAGGCGATCCGCAAGGGCTGCTCGAGCAAGGTGCTTGGCCTGCTGGCCGACCTCGCGGAAAATGACAAGGAAAAGTACGCCAAGTTCTGGGGCGAGTTCGGCAAGGTGCTCAAGGAAGGCGTCGGCGAAGACTTTGCCAACAAGGACAAGATCGCCGGCCTGCTGCGTTTCGCCTCGACCGAGGCGAACAGTGCCGACGAGACGGTTTCGCTCGCCGACTACATCGGCCGCATGAAGCCCGAGCAGGACAAGATCTACTATGTGACGGCCGAGACCTTCAACGCCGCGCGCAACAGCCCGCACCTCGAAATCTTCCGCAAGAAGGGCATCGAGGTGCTGCTGCTGTCCGATCGCGTCGACGAGTGGGTCGTTTCCCACCTGACCGAGTTCGAGGGCAAGCAACTCGTCTCGGTCGCCAAGGGCGGGCTCGACCTCGGCAAGCTTGAAGATGAAGCCGAGAAGAAGGAAACCGAGAAGGAAGCCGGCGAGTTCAAGGAGCTGACCGACAAGATCGCCAAGAGCCTTGGCGCACGCGTCAAGGAAGTGCGCGTCACGCACCGCCTGACCGACAGCCCGGCCTGCCTCGTCGCCGACGAGCACGATGTCTCGGGCAACCTCGCGCGCATCCTCAAGGCGGCCGGCCAGCAGGCGCCGTCGAGCCAGCCGATCCTCGAGATCAACCCCAAGCATCCGGTGGTGCTGCGCCTCAGGTACGAGGAAGCGAAATTCGACGACTGGTCAGCCGTGCTGTTCGAGCAGGCCATGCTTGCCGAGGGCGGCCAGCTCGACGATCCGGCGACTTTCGTCAGGCGCATCAACGACCTGATGCTGTCGATGTCGCTTGGAGGGAAATGAGGGCGGAAGTAAACTGGGCAGCAGTCAACTCTATGAGATGAACATGCTGCCCAAATTTTCAGCTTTCCCCGGTGTCGCCGGCCCGGTCGTCACCATCATCATCGATGGCTTCGGCCTATCGAAAAACGAGATTGGCAATGCCATCGCGGCAGCACGCAAGCCGACGCTCGATCGTCTGTTTGCCAACTACCCCAACGTGCGCCTGCGCGCGCACGGCAAGGCGGTCGGCATGCCGTCCGACGGCGACATGGGCAACTCGGAGGTCGGCCACAACGCCATTGGCGCCGGGCAGGTCTATGCGCAGGGCGCGGCGCTGGTGGCCGATGCCATCGCCACAGGCTCGATCTGGACCGGGCAGGCGTGGAAAGATGTCGTCGCCGGGGCGAAGGCAGGCCGTGGGGTGGTTCATTTCCTTGGTCTCTTCTCCGATGGCAACGTCCATAGCCATATCGACCACCTCAAGGCCCTGGTGGTCCGCGCCAAGGAGGAAGGCGTTCGCACGGTGCGCATCCATGTGCTGCTCGACGGCCGCGACGTGCCCGAAACCAGCGCGCTCGACTACGTCGAGCCGTTCGAGGCTTTTCTGAGCGGACTGCGCACTGCGGATTTTGATGTGCGCATCGCCTCGGGCGGGGGCCGCCAGAACATCACGATGGACCGCTACGAGGCCAACTGGGCGATGGTCGGTAAAGGCTGGCACGTGCATGTACTTGGCGAGGGCGATCAATTTGCGGATTGCGCCACTGCCATCAAGGCACTGCGCGAAAAATATCCCGACACGATCGATCAGGATTTGCCGCCCTTCGTGATCGCCGCTGGCGGCCAGCCGGTCGGCACGATCGAGGACGGCGACTCGGTAGTGTTCTTCAACTTCCGCGGTGACCGCGCGATCGAAATATCGCGCTCCTTCGAGGAGGCCGCCTTCGACAAATTCGACCGCGTGCGCTTCCCGCAGGTCACCTATGCCGGCATGCTGCAATACGACGGCGATTTGAAGATTCCCAAGCGTTTTCTCGTCGCTCCGCCGGCGATTCGCGACACCACCGGCGAGTGGTTCGCGAAATCCGGGATCAGGCAGTTCGCCTGCTCGGAGACGCAGAAGTTCGGCCACGTCACCTATTTCTGGAACGGCAACCGCTCGGGCAAGTTCGAGGGCGAGACCTGGCAGGAGGTGCCGAGCGACGTCGTGCCCTTCGAGCAGCGGCCATGGATGAAGGCGGCCGAGATCACCGACGCGATGATCGCCGCGCTGCAGAGCGGCCAGTACCGGACGCTGCGCTGCAACTACGCGAACGGCGACATGGTCGGACATACCGGCAATTTCCGCGCGGCGACGATGGCCATCGAGGCGGTCGACCTGGCGCTGGGTCGCCTGCTGGCAGCCGTGGATGCCGCCGGCGGCGTCGCGCTGGTGACGGCCGACCACGGCAATGCCGACGAGATGGTCGAGATCGACAAGAAAAGCGGGCAACCGAAGACCAACAAGGACGGCAGCTTCAAGGCCAAGACCGCGCACACGCTCAACCCCGTGCCGCTGATCCTCTACGACAACGTGACGGGCGGGAAACTGTCGCTGCAGCAGACCGATACCGCAGGCCTGTCGAATCTTGCTGCTACGACGGCCAACCTGCTTGGTTTTGAAAAGCATCCGAGCTGGGACGAAAGCCTGCTGGTCGTGAAGTGAGCGCGGAGCGGCTGGTCGGCCTGCCACCCATGATCGGGCCGGCGGCCCGCGTTCTGATCCTCGGTTCGTTCCCTTCGGCCGCTTCGCTTGCGGCGCGGCAATACTATGCCCACAAGCAGAACCAGTTCTGGAAGATCCTCGGCGCGGTGCTGAACCAACCGCTTTGCGAGATGGACTACACGGCAAAACAGGCTGCGGTCAAAGCGGCCGGCATCGCGATCTGGGATGTCTATGCTTCGTGCGAGCGTGCCGGCAGCCTCGACAGCGCGATCCGCAATGGCCAGCCCAATGACTTCGCGCAGCTCAAAAAGTCGGCGCTGGCGGGACGGCATTCGTTCCCGCTTGTTTGCTTCAACGGCCAGGCCGCCGGCCGCTTCGCGCCGCAACTGCAAGCGCTCGGTTTCGCGACGTTGATCCTGCCTTCGACCAGTCCGGCGAATGCCACTTGGAATTTCGAGCGGAAGCTCGCGGCGTGGCGGGAAGCGCTGTTGGATTTGGCGGTATAGTCACACTTCATGGATGCCAATGCCAAACAGAACGCGCAGGAACGCCGGCTATCCCTGCTCGAAGTCGTCGATGCGCTGATCGAAGCCGGCAAGGTGCCGCGTGCCGAGGCCGAGAAGTTCCGCCAGGAGCGCCGCTATTTCCGCGGCGCCGCCCACCCGCTCTCGGTGATCGCCGAACAGCGCTGGAAAGCGCCCGAGCCGCCTCACAAGCTGGTCGATCTCGAAAGCCTCACGGAATGGCTGGCGGGCTGGGTGGGGCTGCAGTACTACCACATCGATCCGCTCAAGGTGAATCTGGCGGCCGTTACCGACGTGATGAGTTCCGCGTATGCGAGCCGCTTCCGCATTCTGCCCGTCGAGGTGCGCGCGACGGAGGTCGTGATCGCCACCGCCGAGCCGTACATCCGTGGCTGGGAGGCCGAATTGCAGCCGATCCTCAAGAAGGATATCCGGCTGGTGATCGCCAATCCCGAGGACATCGCCCGCTATCAGGTCGAGTTCTACAACCTCGCGAAGTCGGTCAAGGGCGCATTGGCGCGCGGCGACGTGGCGCGCACGGGGATTTCCAATTTCGAGCAGCTGGTCGAACTTGGCAAGGGCAAGGCCGCGCTCGACGCCAACGACCAGCATATCGTCCTGATCGTCGACTGGCTCTGGCAATACGCCTTCGAGCAGCGTGCTTCGGATATCCACATCGAGCCGCGCCGCGACCTCGGCATCGTGCGCTTCCGCATCGACGGCGTGCTGCATCAGGTCTATCAGATCCCGATGCCGGTGCTCAACGCGATGACCAGTCGCATCAAGATTCTCGGCCGCATGGACGTGGTCGAGAAGCGCCGCCCGCAGGACGGCCGCATCAAGACGCGTGCGCCGGACGGACAGGAAATCGAACTGCGCTTGTCGACGCTGCCGACCGCTTTCGGCGAGAAGCTGGTGATGCGCATCTTCGATCCCGAGGTGCTGGTGCGCGATTTCACCGACCTCGGCTTTTCGACCGAAGATGCGACGCGCTGGCAGGAGATGACCGGCAAGCCCAACGGCATCATCCTCGTCACCGGCCCGACCGGCTCGGGCAAGACGACGACGCTCTATTCGACGCTCAAGCAGCTGGCGACGCAGGAAGTGAATGTCTGCACGCTGGAAGACCCGATCGAAATGATCGAGCCGGCCTTCAACCAGGTGCAGGTGCAGCCAGAGCTGGGCGTCAATTTCGCCGCCGGCATCCGCGCGCTGATGCGCCAGGACCCGGACATCATCATGGTCGGCGAGATCCGTGACTACGAAACCGCCGACATGGCGGTGCAGGCCGCGCTGACCGGCCACCTCGTGCTGTCGACGCTGCACACCAACGACGCGCCGACGGCGATCACGCGGCTGCTCGACCTCGGCATGCCGCCCTACCTGCTGCAATCCACCGTGCTGGGCGTGATGGCGCAGCGCCTCGTGCGCACGCTCTGCCCGCACTGCAAGCGCGCCGAGCCGCTCGATAGCGAGGACGAGGTGCTCTGGCAGGGGCTCGTGTCGCCGTGGAAGGCCAAGAAGCCGGCGCAGCTCTACCATCCGGTCGGCTGTCTCGAGTGCCGCATGACCGGCTACATGGGGCGCGTGGGTCTCTATGAAATCATGCCGATGACCATCGAGCTGAAGTCGATGATCAGCGCGCATACCGACCTGGCCGCGCTGCGCGAACGTGCCATCAAGGGCGGCATGCATCCGCTGCGCATCGCCGGCGCGCGCAAGGTCGCCGCCGGGCTGACGACCATCGAGGAAGTGCTCAAGGTCGCGCCACCGTTGCAGGATCTGGTGCCGTCCCAATAACTCAAGGGAGGAGGTTGCGATGAAAGGGTATAGGAGCTTGCGCGGACGTGGTTTTGCGCTGCTGCTGATGCTTTCGGTGCTGCTCGGCGGTTGTGTCACCCTGAGCCTGCAGGACGAGATCGCCGGCCTGATGAAGGAAGGTCAGCAACTCTACAGCGAGAAGAAATACGATGCGGCCATCGACAAGTTTCTGGTGGTCACGACCAAGGATGCCAAATACTGGCAGGCGTATCTTTGGGCCGCGCGCACCTATATCGCCAAGGGCGGCTGGAAGGATGCCATCGGCAATGGCAAGAAAGCCTTCGAGCTGGCACCCAAGGGGCCGGATGTCCTGCCGGTGTTTGCCGAAGCATTGTTCGGCGGCGGTGCGGATGCACTGAAGAACGGCCGCTTCGCGGAGTCGATCGGTTATTTCGTGGATTACCTCAAGCTCGAGCCCGGCAATGCAAAGGCCTGGCTCAATGTCGGCAAGGCTTACCTTGAGCAGCGGCAATTCCGCGAGGCACTGGGCGCCTTCGCCCAAGGCTTGTCGCAGGGAGGCGGAGAAGCGCGCAACGAGCTGATCCGCGGGTTATTGGACGGCGGCAAGCAGGCGTTCGCCGGCGGCAAGTACGACGAGGCAATCCGCATGCTCAAGGAATACCTCAAGTACGACAAGAACGAACTCTCTGCGTATGTGAATCTCGCGAAGTCGTATCTGGAGTCGGGTGATCTGGTGAATGCGCTGGACAACTTCCGCCAGGTGCTCAAGCTCGACCCGCGTCACGAAGAGGCGCTACGCTTTTTGCTGCGGCGTTGAATTACGCTTTGGGCGGCAGGCCGAACCGGACGATAAACCAGAACGTCGCCCCGGCATCGGGCTTGCTCGCCAGTCCGATGCTGCCCCCCATCAACTCTACGAGTCGTTTGCTCAGGGCGAGCCCCAGCCCCTTGCCGCCGTATTTGCGCGTCGGCGTGCCATCCACTTGCGTAAACGGCGCAAACAGGCTGGCCTGCTGCTCGGGACTGATGCCGATGCCCGTATCGCTCACGGCGCAGCGCAGCATGAGCGTATCTCCTTCCCCGGGGGGGCTCGCCTGTACGTCGATGGCGATGCGTCCCCGGGTGGTGAACTTGAGCGCGTTGTCGAGCAGGCTGGCAAGCACCTGACGGATCCGCCTGGCATCCCCGACGAGATGCGCGGGGACATCCACCGCAATGCGCAGGTCGAACGCGAGACCCTTGTCCGCGGCCAGCCGTGCGTACAGGGTGGCAAGCCCATCCAGCAATTCATGCAGGTCGAAGTCGCCGGATTCGATGAGCATCTGGTGCGCTTCGATTTTCGCGTAGTCGATGATCTCGTTGAGCGTGTTGAGCAGTTCCGCCGCCGAAATGTCGATGGTTTGCACGAACTCGCGCTGTTCCGGGCCGAGGTCCGTCGTCGCCAGCAATTGCGTCATGCCGATCACGCCGTTCAGCGGCGTGCGCAACTCGTGGCTCATGTTGGCGAGAAACTCGCTCTTGGCGCGGGTCGCCGTTTCGGCGGCGTCGCGCGCCCAGGCCAGTTCGGCGTTGGCGGCGGAGAGTTCGGCGGTGCGGGTGGCGACACGCGATTCGAGCGTGGCGGTGCTGCCGGCGACCGTGCGGGCCATGGTGTTGAAAGCGGTCGTGAGGGTGCCGATTTCGTCATCGCCCCGAGCGTCGATGCGCGTGGCGTAATTGCCCGCCGCCAGCGCTGCCGCGCCGGCTGCCAGCCGTTCGATGCGGGACAGCACCATGCGGTTGAACAGCCAGATCAGCACACCGAGCAGCACCAGGCCGGCGATGACGAAGATGATGACGAAAGGCTTTGCCAGGCGCGTGCCGATCAGCCGGGTGCTGTCCATCACGGTCAGGGCGTACCAGTCGATATCGCGCATGTGGGCGAGCGCGACGAGGCGCACGCGGCCGTCGAGGGTAAGCCGCAGGGTCCGCGTCGCGTCCGGCGGCTGATCCGCGAGCCAGGCCATGGCATCCTTGAGGGCCTGGCGTTCGCCCTCGCTGGGCAGCAGCGAGAACAGGGAATGCTGGGCGTCGCCGCCGCGGTTTTCCGCGTTGAGGTCGATCAGCCGCCGGTCGGGATGCGCCTGGATCGCGCCGCTGCCATTGATCAGCACCGTGTAGATGTCGGACTCCCGTTCCTGCGCCAGCAGCTTGAGGAATTCCGAGATGTCGATGCCGCTGCCCACGACGGCGAGCAGCTTGCCGCCTTCGCCGCGCACCGGCACGTTGATCCAGACCTTGGTGATGCCGAGCGCCGGATTGTGGTCCGGGTTGAGCTGGTAGCGGCCGGCCATTTTCGCCACGCCGAAATACCAGCTGTCGGCGGGGTTGGCGGCCGACAGCGTCTGCGTCAGTTCGCGCCCCCGATAGTTGCCGTCGCGGTCATTGAAGTAATAATGTTTCGAGGCGTCGATGACGAAAAACCAGCTGCCGTCGCGGAACAGCTTGCGGTAGCTGTCGAGCTCGGTCAGGGCGAAACGCCTGAGATCCGGGTTGTTCTCGGCCTGTGCCCAGGAGCGTAGCAGGGGCGAGGTGGCCATCTGCCGGGCGAGGATCACTTCATTCATGATCGGCGCGAGGATGCGTTCACGGTCGAGCAGGGCCTGCCGTGCGGCGAAGCGGTCGGCCAGCGACTCGATGATTTCACCGGTCGCGCGATTGACGACCCAGAGCGTGACGGCGCCGGTGGCGAGGAACAGCGCCAGCACGATCAGCGTGAAGCGGCTGCGCAGGCGGGAAACGCGCGGCATCTAGACCCGCCTCCGGATGCAGTCGAGATAGGCCGCGCCGTCGGGCGGCGCGCGGTCGCGCTGGGCGCGCCAGACGGTTTCGCCCAGGCATTCGAGAATGTCGTGCAAGGCATCGTGGGGGTTGCCGTAGTGCGCGCGCCGACTTTCGAAGAGCGCACGGATTCCGGGCGGCTGGTCGATCGACAACTGTTCCTCGATGGCGAGGTGCAGCGAGAGGTGCAGGAAGGGGTTCATCGCGCCGTCTTCGGGCGTCCACTCGCGCGTCAGCGCATCCGCCGCCGTCAGTAGTTCGTGGTACTCCGGGTGCAGCGCGATGATGTCGGCGGCGAGCGTTTCCAGGGCCGTGGCCGGCAGGCTGCCGACCCGCTTGCGCCACGCGTCGATCAAGAACTGGCGGGCCTGGTCGCGACTCGGGTTAAACATCCGTTTTTTCCTTGAACCCGCAGAGGTCGCGGATCACGCAGCGCCAGCACTCTGGCTTGCGTGCCTTGCAGACATAACGGCCGTGCAGGATCAGCCAGTGGTGCGCGTGCTGGCGGTATGCCTCCGGCACGGCCTTGAGGAGCTTCTTCTCCACGGCGACGACATCCTTGCCGGGGGCGAGGCCGGTGCGGTTGGCGAGCCGGAAGATGTGCGTGTCGACGGCGATGGTCGGCGCGCCGAACACGATGTTGAGGATCACATTGGCCGTCTTGCGGCCCACGCCGGGCAGGGCTTCGAGCGCGGCCCGGTCGTGCGGCACGGCGTTGTCATGCAGCGCGACGATGCGCTGCGCCGTGGCGATGACGTTCTTCGCCTTGGTCTTGTAGAGGCCGATCGTCTTGATGTAATCAGCCAGTTTTTCCGCGCCGAGCGCGGCGATCGCGGCGGGCGTCGGCGCGACGCGGAACAGTTCGCGGGTCGCGAGGTTGACGCTCTTGTCGGTCGCCTGCGCGGAAAGAATCACCGCGACCAGCAACTGGAAGGGCGTGGCGTATTCGAGTTCGGTGCGCGGCTCCGGATCGATGGCCGCGAGGCGCCGGAACAGCTCGCTGCGAGCTGCCGGCTTCATGCCGTGGCCGTGGCTGCTGTCTGTTGCGCCAGCAGGCGGGCCTTGGCGCGCTGGTTGGCGCGGTGGTCGAGCCAGTTGCGGCCGGCGATCATCAGGCCCAGCACGAAGAAGGCGCCCGGCGGCAGGATGGCGAGCAGGAAGCCGGGGTAATCCGCCGGCAGGATCTGCCAGGCCGTCGCGCCGGGGATGATCATCTCGATGCCGGAGAACAGCGTGCCCTGGCCGACGAATTCGCGGATCGCCCCGAGCAGGCCGATGACCCAGACGAAGCCGATGCCCATCATCACGCCGTCGAAAGCGGCGATCAGCGCGGGCTGCTTGGCGGCGAAGGCCTCGACGCGCGCCAGCACGATGCAGTTGGTGACGATCAGCGGGATGAAGATGCCGAGCACGAGATAGAGATCATGGAGGTAGGCGTTGAACAGCAGGTCGACGACCGTGACCAGCGCGGCGATGATGAGGATGAAGATCGGAATGCGGATCTCGTAGGGGATGAAACCGCGCAACAACGAGACGGCACAGTTCGACAAGCCCATGACGAGGATGGTGGCGAGGCCGAGACTGACCGCATTGACCATCGATGTGCTGACCGCCAGCAGGGGGCAGAGTCCCAGCAGTTGCGCGAGGATGGCGTTCTGCTTCCACAGGCCGCTGTGCATGATTTCGCGATAAATGCTCATGGGGTTTTCTCCTCGTAGCGGGTACCCGCCGGCAAGGCATACAGGGCGTCCTGGCGATCCAGCGCCCAGGCCATGGCGTTGCCGGTGGCCTTGGTGACGGCACGCGCGGAAATCGTCGCCCCGACGTGCTGGTCGAAGGCGCCGCCGTCCTTCTTGACGCGCCATTTTTCGCGCGGCGTGCCGGCGAAGTCGCGGTTGTCGAACTGGCCGATCCACGGCGCCTGCTTGTTCTTGTCCTTCTTCGGGTCGATGTAGTCGCCCAGCCCCGGCGTTTCCTTGTGCTGTGTCACGCGCACCGCGGCAAGCCGGCCATCGGCCCGCACCGCGAGAATCAGGCCGATATAGCCCGAATAGCCATCCGTCGCGGCGGCCTCGAACACGAGGGCGGCCGGCTGGCCATCCTGGCGCGCGCGATAGAGGCGGGTCGGATTGGCCAGGCCGAGCGCGGGCAGCGGCGGCAGCTCGATGGCATCGGCGAGCAGGTCGTTGTCGTGGCTGCCGGCGGGCAGGACTTCGGCGACCAGACGACGCTTGGCATCCTGCGCGCTCGTCTCGAGTACCGGTTTCGTGAGCTGGTAAACCTCCGCCATCAGCGTGGTGAAGGCGAAGGTAAACACCAGCAGGATCAGCGCCGTGCGCAGCGAGATGCGCACGGCGCCGCCAGCGTGCGCGGGCGGCGGGGCGACGGGCTGCTCTGTCTCGCTCATGCGTCGGTCTTCCTCTGGTGGCCGAAAACCTTTGGCTGCGTGTTCATGTCGATCAGCGGCACCAGCAGGTTCATCAGCAGGATGGCGAAAGCCATGCCGTCCGGATAGCCGCCGAAGCTGCGGATGATCCAGGTGAGCGCCGCGGCCCCCGCGGCGAAGATGAGCTTGCCGAGCGGCGTGGTGCAGCCGGACACCGGGTCGGTGGCGATGAAGAAGGCGCCGAGCATCGCGCCGCCGGTGAACAGGTGGAAGTTCGCGCCGACGAAGTGTTCCGGATTGATGACGCTGAACAGGCTGGCGATCAGCGCGAGCGTGACGGTGAAGGCGACCGGCACATGCCAGGTGATGATGCGTTGCTGCAGCAGCCACAGCCCGCCGAGCAGGTAGCCGCCGGCAATCCATTCCCAGCCGTGGCCGCCGATGTTGCCGAAGGTGGCCGCATGTTGGGACAAGCCGAGGATGCCGGCCACCGTGGCGCGCTGCTCGGGATCGCGCAGGATCGTGCGCAGGGCATCGAGCGGCGTCGCCATCACGAGGGCATCGAGCTGGCGGTCGCTGAAGAAGATGGCCTGCAGCATCGGCTGGAACGCGTTGAACTCGGCGCGCGGCCATTGCGACATCAGTTGCGGGTAGGCGACGATCATCGCGCAGAAGGCGACCATCGCCGGATTGAACGGGTTCTGGCCGAGACCGCCATAGAGATGCTTGGCGATGACGATGGCGATCAGCACGCCCAGCACCGTGAGCCACCACGGCGCGAGGGGCGGGAAAGTCAGCGCGACCAGCCAGGCGGTAACCAGCGCACTACCGTCGCCGAGGTACTGCCGCACCGGCTTGGCGCGCAGCCGCAGCATCACGGCTTCGGCGACCAGCGCGGTGACCGAGGCGAGCGCGATCTGCACGAGGATGGCGGCGCTGAAGAACCAGACGTAGGCGGCGATGCCGGGCAGCAGGGCGACCAGCACCCTGACCATGACGTTGCGCACGCTGGCGGGCTTGAGGATATGCGGGGAGCTGTGCATCAGGCGCTGTCCTTTTCATTTTGCGCATGCACGCGGGCTTGCGCGGCAGCGATCAGCTCGGCTGCCGTCTTGTCAGCGCCGACTTTCTGCGTCTGGGCGGCTTCTTCCTGCGCCAACCTGGCCTTGGTCTCGGCGGCCTTGGCGGCCAGGCGCGCGGCCTTTTCGGCTTTCTCGCGTTCCTCGCGGAACTGGCGGAACTCGTAACGCTCGCGCGCGGTGTCGGCTGCGGCCTTTTCGCGTTCGCGCGCCCGGATTTCCGCTTTCGCGAAGCGGTAGTAATCGACGAGCGGGATGCGCGAGGGACAGACGAAGGCGCAGCAGCCGCATTCGATGCAGTCGAACAGGTGGTACTCCTGCGCCTTGCCGAAATTCTTCGACTTCGCGTACCAGTAGAGCTCGTGCGGCTGCAGGATCATCGGGCAGGCGCGCGTGCAGGCGCCGCAGCGGATGCAGGGCATCTCGGGCAATGGCGGCGGGAACAGTTTCGGACTCATCGCCAGCAGGCAGTTGGTGGCCTTCACGACGGGCACCGCGGTGTCGTTCAGCGTGAAGCCCATCATCGGTCCGCCCATGACGATGCGGTCGGTATCGGCCTGTGGCGCGCCGAGCGGCAGCAGCGCATCCAGCGGCGTTCCGATCGCGACCTCGTAGTTGCCGGGCCGGGCATAGTTGCCGGCGAGGGTGACGATGCGGGCGATCAGCGGCTCGCCGTGCAGCACCGCGCGGGCGACGGCGTAGGCGGTGCCGACGTTGAAGCACTGGATGCCGAATTCGGGACTGAGCTTGCCGTAGGGCACCGCGATGCCGGTCAGCACGCGGATCAACTGCTTTTCGCCGCCGGCGGGGTAGAGCGTCGGCACGCGCGCGACCTGACAGCTGGCGCACTCGATTTTCCCGAGCGCGTCCTGCAGCGACCGGGCTGCCTCCGGCTTGTTGTCCTCGACGCCGAAGAGGATGCGCTTGGCACCCATGAGCCGCCCGATGATTTCGGCGCCGGCAACGATGTCGGCGGCGCGTTCGCGCATCAGGCGGTCGTCGCAGGTGATCCACGGTTCGCATTCCGCGCCGTTGATGACCAGCGTGTCAATAGGGGTGGGCACGCGCGTCTTGACGTGGCTGGGGAAGACGGCGCCGCCGAGGCCGACGATGCCGGCATCGCGGATACGCGCGCGCACGATCTCGGGGTCGGTGTTGAAGGGATCGAGCGGGATGCGCTCGCCCCACAAGTCCGCCCCGTCGGGCTCGATTACCGCGCAGGGCGCGGCGAGGCTGGAGGGATGGGGCAGGGGACGGGCTTCGATCGCGCTCACGATGCCGGACGTCGGCGCATGCACGCTCGAACCGAAGGCGCCTTCGGCGCTGCCGATCAACTGGCCCTTGAGCACCTTTTCGCCAGCGCGCACCTGGATGGTTGCCGCCCCTGTCGCGCTTTGGCGGAACGGCACGACCAGCCGCTCGGGCAAGGGAGCGGCGGCGATCGGGGCGGCCGCCGATTCCTGCTTGTGCGCTGCGGGCTTGACGCCGCCGGGGAAACGGAACAGCTCAAGCATCTTGCACCGCCTTGACGGGAATCACGGGGTATTTCCACTTCCAGGTATCGATGGTCTCGGGCAGCACCTGCATGCTGATGCAGTTGACCGGGCACGGCGGCAGGCACAGTTCGCAGCCGGTGCATTGGGAAGCGATGATCGTGTGCATCTGCTTGGCGGCGCCGACGATCGCGTCGACCGGGCAGGCCTGGATGCACAGCGTGCAGCCGATGCAGGTCTGCTCGTCGATGAAGGCGACGCTGCGGGGCTTCTCGATGCCGTGTTCGCCGGAAAGCTCCTTGAATTCGCGGCCGAGCAGGTCGGCCAGCTTGCGGATGCCTTCCTCGCCGCCGGGCGGGCAGCAGTTGATGTCGGCCTCGCCCTTGGCGATCGCCTCGGCGTAGGGCTTGCAGCCGGGGTAGCCGCACTGGCCGCACTGCGTTTGCGGCAGGATCGCGTCGATTTTCTCGACCAGCGGGTCGCCTTCCACCTTGAAGCGCACGGCGGCGTAACCGAGCGCCGCGCCAAGCACGATCGCGCCGAGGGCCATGACGAGGATCGCGGCAAGCATCGGGTTACTTGTATTTGTCGAGGCCCGCGAAGCCCATGAAGGCGAGGCTCATGATGCCGGCCGTGATCATGGCGATGGCGGTGCCGCGGAAATGCACGGGCACATCGGCGCCTTCGAGACGCTCGCGGATACCCGCGAACATCAGCAGCGCGAGGGTGAAGCCGAGCGCCGAGCCAAGGCCGAAGACGAGCGACTCGATGAAATTGTGGCGCAGGCCGATGTTGAGCAGCGGCACGCCCAGCACCGCGCAGTTGGTGGTGATCAGCGGCAGGTAGATGCCCAGCACCTGGTGCAGCACCGGACTGGTTTTCTGGATGACCAGTTCGGTCAGCTGCACGATCGCCGCGATGGTGACGATGAAGGCCAGCGTACGCAGGTAGAGCAGGTCGTTGGGGATCAGCAGCCAGGTGTCGATGACGTAGCTGGTGCCGCAGGCGAGCGTCAGCACGAAGGTGGTGGCCGCGCCCATGCCGACGGCGGTCTCGAGCTTCTTCGAGACGCCCATGAACGGGCAAAGCCCGAGGATGCGGACGAAGACGACGTTATTGACGAGAACGGCGCCGAGGATGATGAAAAGGTAGCTGGTCATGATCGCAAAAAGCCGGGCAAGCCCGGCAAAAGGGGATTATCCCGCTTTGCCGCCCTGGCTACAACCCTGGCACGCTCAGGGTGAAGACAATTTCGTCCCGTCCTGGCGGCGCCGACTGTTACTCGCTGGCGAGCTCTCCCAGCAGCAGGTCCTGCGCACAGGCGCGCACGCGCCGCGAGGGCTTGATGTGGAAGTTGCCGTTGGCATCCATGTCCCAGGCCTGGCAATTGTCGGCGAGGTAGCTCTTCAGTCCTTCCTTCATCACGCGGCGCTTGAGCTTCGGGTCGAGCACCGGGAAGCAGACCTCGATGCGGCGGAAGAAGTTGCGTTCCATCCAGTCGGCGCTGGCGAGGTAGAGATTGTCCGCGCCGTCGGCGTGGAAGTAGTAGATGCGATGGTGTTCGAGGAAGCGGCCGATCACCGAGCGCACGCGGATGTTGTCGGACAGGCCGGGCACGCCGGGGCGCAGGCAGCAGACGCCGCGCACGATGAGGTCGACCTGCACGCCGGCCTGGCTGGCGGCGTAGAGCGCCTCGATGATCTCCGGTTCGAGCAGGGAATTCATCTTGGCGATGATGTGACCCTTGCGGCCGGCCCTGGCAATCTCGGTTTCGGCGCGGATCGCGTCGATCATGTTCGCGTGCAGCGTGAACGGCGCCTGCCAGAGGTGGGTGAGTTTGCTCGCCTTGCCGAGGCCGGTAAGCTGCTTGAAGACCTCGTTGACGTCCTCGGCGATCTCGGCGTTGCAGGTCAGCAGGCCGAAATCGGTATAGAAGCGCGTGGTACGCGGGTGGTAGTTGCCGGTGCCCAGATGGACGTAGCGGCGATAACCCTGTTCCTCGCGGCGCAGGACCAGCATCATCTTCGCATGCGTCTTGTAGCCGAACACGCCATACACGACATGCGCGCCGACCTCCTCGAGGCGCGCGGCGATCGACAGGTTGGCTTCCTCGTCGAAGCGCGCCATCAGCTCGACGACGACGGTGACTTCCTTGCCCTTCTGCGCGGCGCGCAGCAGGTGCTCCATCAGCACGGAATCGGTGCCGGTCCGGTAGACCGTCATCTTGATCGCCACGACCTGCGGATCGTCGGTCGCCTGCTTGAGAAACTCGATGACCGGCGTGAACGACTGGTAGGGATGGTGCAGGAGGATGTCGTTCTTGCGGAGCGCCGCGAACAGATCGTGGCAGCCGGCCAGCGGCTTCGGCAGGCCGGGCTGGAAGGGCTTGAACTTGAGGTCGGGGCGGTCGACGCGGTCCGGCACCGACATCAGGCGCACCAGGTTGACGATGCCGCTCACCTGGTAGAGATCGACGCGGCCGAGG
>Ga0172375_10007166_pt1 | contig 15355 bp, 9 predicted proteins | sample LakKiv1m_FD_114537 | JGI IMG/M metagenome (GOLD analysis project Ga0172375, IMG submission 114537) | Freshwater microbial communities from Kabuno Bay, South-Kivu, Congo - kab_092012_11.1m | ecosystem: Environmental > Aquatic > Freshwater > Lake | place: Democratic Republic of the Congo... | reverse complement strand
TCATTGAGGGGATGCCAGGCATGAGGCACCGTGTTCCACAGCTTCTCTCGTACGCCGTTTCGCTGGTGGCCGTTGGCCTGGTCCTGCCGGGGTGCACCGGGCCGCGGCGGGCCGCGGCGGGCCGCGGGCAGGCCCAGGCCGTCCAGGCCTCGGGGACGGCACGGTTGCGGCCTGAACCCGGAGCGCCGGCAGAGCCGGTGAGTTGGACCCTGGCGATGCAGGCGTATACGTTCCGCAACTTCACGCTCATGCAGGCGGCCGAGAAGAGCGCTGCCCTGGGCATCGGCGCCATCGAGATGTACCCCGGGCAGACCCTCGGTGGGGATATCCCCGGCGTGGTCTCTCATACCCTCGACGCCGCGACTCGAGAGCGCCTGGCCGAGGGGCTCAAGGCCCGAGGCGTCCGGCCCGTGGGGTATGGCGTCGTGAACGGTCGCGACGAGGCCGAGTGGCGGGCCATCTTCGAGTTCGCCAAGGCGCTGGGTATGAGCGTGATCACGTGCGAACCCCCGGCCGAGCAACTGGATCTCGTGGCGGGGCTCTGCGACCAGTATGGAATCCAGGCTGCCTTCCACAACCATGCCCGGCCGTCGCCCTACTGGTCGCCGGAGACAGTCCTGGCCGCCTGCAAGGGCCGCAGCCCCCGTCTCGGCGCCTGCGCTGACAACGGCCATTGGGTCCGTTCCGGGGTCGGTGTCGCCGCGGCCGTCCGGGCTCTCGAAGGCCGGCTGCACGCCTTGCACCTGAAGGATGTCGACTGCCCCGCGCTGTGCGGCGAGTGCGTGGCCCTGGGCGCGGGCTTCGCCAGTGCCCCCGAGGTGCTGGCCGAACTGCGGCGGCAGGGCTTCGCGGGCGTGGTCTCGTTCGAGTACGAGTCCCAGCCGGAGGACCCGATGCCGGCCCTCGAGGAGAGCCTGTGGTTCTATCGCCAGTGCCTGGCCCTGCCACGGGAAGCGCTCCTCACGGGCAAGGCCCTCCCGCCTGGCATGAGTTGGGACCCGGCCGATACCTGGACGCGCGCCACACTGGACCCGGCAAACCAGTGGCCCGAGCCCCAGGCCGATGACACCGCCGGCTACCGGGATACCACTGACAACGCCGGCGGGACCGTCACCGCCAGTGGCGAAGGCTTTCCCAACGAGCTCTACCCCAACTGCTTCGACAACACTCTCGGGAAGTGGTGCATCAAGGCCCCCAGCGCGTGGGTCCAGTACCAGTTCCCCAACGCGCGCCGTGAGTCCATCACGGCCTACGCCATCACGACGGCCAATGACGCCCCCCAGCGGGACCCGCGCGACTGGCGCCTGCTCGGCTCCAACGACGGCGGCGCGAGCTGGACCGAAGTGGACTCCCGCAAAGACGAGAAGTGGGGGGGCCGGCACACCCAACGGCTTTTTGTGTTGAAAGCTCCCGCCGAGTTCCCCTGCTACCGGCTCGACATCACCCGCAACCACGGCGCCGACACCTGCCAGATCAGCGAGCTGGAATTGCTTGTGCCCGTGCCGCCAGACCCCACCCTCACGCCAGCCGCCATCGAGGCGCTGTTCCAGCAGGCCGAGGACGCCTCGGGGTACCAGCCCCTGTTTGCCGGCGATCTCGCCGATGCGACGTTCGCCAAGGACTCCTGGGCCTGGGAGAACGGCGAGCTCGTGGCCAAGGGTGGCGGCGATCTCTGGACCAAGGCGAGCTACGGCGATTTCGCTCTGGATCTGGAGTTCCGCTGCGAGGCCGAAACCAACAGCGGCGTCTTCCTGCGTTGCGCCAACACCGAAGACTGGCTGAACACCGCCATCGAGGTCCAGATCCTGCAGGCGGACCTGCCGCAGCGGCGGGAGGTCTGCGGGGCCATCTTCGACTGCCTGTCGCCGGTCACCAACGCCGTGCGGCCCGCCGGCGAGTGGAACCACTACACCATCCTCGCCAAGGCCAACCGCATCTTGGTGCGCCTCAATGGCCTGACGGTCACGGACATGGATCTGAACCAGTGGTCCCAGGCAGGCCTCAATCCGGACGGCACCCCGAACAAGTTCAGGTACGCCTACCGCAGCCTGGCCCGCCAGGGCGCCATCGGGCTGCAGTACCACGGCCACCCCGTGCGCTTCCGCAACCTGCGCGTTAGGGCGCTCTAGGCGCGCTTGGTGGGCATAGACGGAGTGGGTCCTATGGGCAGGAAGCTCTCCCGCAACGCACCGTGCCCCTGCGGCAGCGGCAAGGCGTACAAGCAGTGTTGCCTGCGCAAGGGCATCGAGTGGCGCCTGGACGGGGCCGGCCAACCGGTGCAGTCCGTGCCGCTGGACGACGAGACGCGGGACGCGCTCCAGACCCACATCGGCGAGCTCGAGGACGCCAAGGGAGCGCCGCTGGACCCTGACGATCTGCTGTTCCCGGAACTGGCAGACCTGAGCGAGGAGGAGTTGCTTGGGCGTCTGGCCCAGAGGCTGCGGGAGGCGGGTGTGGATCCAGCGTTCGTGTACGCGTTCGAGAGGACCGGCCTGCTCGTCACGGACGCCAACTGGGACCGGATACCAGAGGTGGACCGGGAGGCATGGATGCAGGCCGTGCAGGAGTACCGGGACAGACAGAACTGAGGCCGGACCGGGGACCGCCTCGATGGCCGCCTCCGGTCGCAGCCGTTCACCGTGGCGGAGCGCTCTGCGGGGTGACCGGCAGGACCGCGGCGCAGGTGCGACGCAGGAATTCCTCGTACTGCCAGTCGCCGCTGCCGCCGGTCTGGCGCGCGAGCACCAGGTCCAGGCTCGGGACGAAGGCCACCAACTGGCCACCGGAGCCTGGTTTGCTGCGGGCATCCGCGGGGATGCCCTCGCCGCTGCGGCCGTTTTCCCCGTGGTGGCGGGCCGGCAGTTCCCAGCCGTGCGAGAAGACCTGTGGGTTGAGCTGCCAGCGCATCTCCGGGCTGGTCACGTCGTGGGTCGGCGCCCCGGTCTCCCGCACGAACCATGCGGGGACGACCTGGGCCTGGCCCCAGCGCCCGCCGCGCAGGAGGCAGTAGCCGATGCGCGCCAGGTCGCGGGCGGGCATCCCCAGGCCATGCGAGGGATGCCGCCCGATTCCAGGGCCACCGTCGTAATACTGAAACCACCAGTGCTCGATCCCCAGTGGCCTGAACAGGGCCTCGATGGCGAACTGGTCGTAGGGCTTGCCGGTGACCGTCTCGCACACCAGCGCCGCATGGGCCAGGGCGTGGCTGGAGTAGCCGCAACCCGTGCCCGGGTCGAACGCCAGCGTCGTCGTGCGCGGGTCGCCGCTGTGGCCCAGGATGTACTCCCACGAGCCGTCGTTGGGGGCTCCCGTCGCTTCCGGGCAGATCCCGGAGGTGTGGTTCAGAAGCTGCCTCACGGTGATGCGGGCCTTGCGCGGGTCGCTCAGGGGCTGGGCCCAGGGGATGAACTCGAAGGCCGGGTCGCCCAATGACATACGGCGCGGCGTCTGGCCCTTCTGGCTCTGCTCGGAGGCGATGGCCAGGACGGTGGCGCAGACCGCCTTCGACACCGAGGCCACCCGGCGGGCGTCGGTGCTGGCACGGTTGCCGCGCTCGACCTCCAGGACCACGTAACCACTGCGGATGACCACCGCGGCGAAGTCGCGCTGGTCGGAGGCCATGAGCCAGGCGCGGAGGTCCTCGAGCGCCGCGGGGTCCATGCCCGCCAGGCGGCGGACGTCGTCCGGCTCCTCGAGCCGGCGCCAGCCACCCTGCGACTCGGGCGGAGGGAAGTAGCCCGGCGCCGGGACTGCGGCAGCCCGGCCCCGCGTCAACTCCCGAAGCTGGGCATAGAACACCGCATCGTCCGCGGCACCCTCGAAGCGGAAGGGGAAGGTCTGGTTGACCTTCTGCAGCATCAGGCCATAGCTGACCCCGTTCTCCACGCAGGTGCGCAGGGCCGCGGTGGCCGCTGTCCCCGTCTTGTCGTCCTCGTTGGCGACGATGGGCTTGCCGAACCTCTTCAGCGCCGCGATGCGGACCGGGATCTGGTCGACCGGGGTCCCGTTCCAGTGCGGCATCAGGAAGTCCGCCGCCTCGGCCACCTCCGCGTGCACATTGCCGTCGCCGTAGCCGCTGGCGGAGACGAGGAGGCCGGGCGCGGTCCCCTGTGCTTGCCGGATGAGGGACGCCTGCCCCAGTGGGTCGCGGATGACCGCGTGGGCGAAGCCCTGGTGTGGGTACTCGTTGGCGATCTCCAGGAGCACATTCGCGAAACCCCGTTCGTGGACCCACCGGGCGGCGTTCACGGTCCCGGCACGCACCGCCGTCTCGTCCCGCAGGATGGCCGACTGGCGCTGGTAGTAGAGGCCGAGGATGACGGCCAGGCCCTGGCGGTCACAGGCGCGGATGACGCGCTCCACCCGCGCGAGGTACGCGGGCCTCAGGCTGCCGTCCGGCTCGAAGGCGGAGTTCACGGCGCCTTCGTACCCCGGCATACCGCCCTGCAGGCAGAGGGTAAAGGCATTGGCTCCCTGCGCCGCGTAGTCGCCGATCCGGGCGATGAACCGCTCCGCGTTGGCTTCAGGATCGAAGTCCGGCCTGCCACGGTCCTCGAAGACGGCATTCACCATCCGTACGTTCAGCAGCAGCCCCTCGGCGGCGCTGCCAGGATTGGTCGGCTGGCCGTTGACCGCCCAGCGGCCCGCGTGCAGGGCCACGCGGGTGCAGGGGGCGGGCTCCGCCGCGGCGGCAAGGCCCACTACGATCAGCGCCGGATGCAGGTATGAAAGCGGGCGTGATCTCATCGCTCTGGACCTCGCCATGCCGGACGCGTGCCGGGCGCGGGGTACCCCTTGGCGGCGTCGTCGAGGACCAGCACCCAGTCGAGCATCTCGCCAGGGTCCGGCGGCGCGAAAACGCGGTTGCCGGTGTTGGGGAACTGGTCAATGGCTGTCGCCTGGCCGTTCCGCGGGTTGTACCACCAGGCCGCGATGGCCGGGCCGCGGATGGCGTCCATGCGGACCCGGAACGGCCGGCCAACCGGCACGTAGACCATGGCATAGGTACCGTCCCTGTCGCGACTGGCGACGAACCGGTAGCGGCCCTGGCCGGGGACGCAGGTGGGCACCTCCGGGCCTGCAGCGGCATCGGAGCGGTGGGCCAGCAGGATCGAGTCATCGGGGATGCGGGTCAACTGCGGCCGCGACTCCAGCAGCCAGCGGCCGTACTGCATCTGCCGGCCGCCGGGCTGATCGATGGCCTCGTACCAAGGCAGCAAGGGGTTGTTGATCGGGTGGCGGCCCGGTTGCCACATCTGCCAGACGCTGTGGTGACCGTACGTGTGGCCACACGCGCCGGTGAGCAGGTCCCAGTAAAGGGCTCGCCGGACGTCCGCCGCGATCGTGTGCCCCAGGTCCTGCGCCCGGAACGAGACGGGGTGGTCCTCGTAGACGGGTTCGCCGTCGATGACCGGTTTGGCCGGCTGCAGGTCATAGTCGGCGCGGGTGTTCTGGTAGCCCTCGCCGAACTTCACGGTGTGGCCATTCTGGCGCAGGTTGAGGTCCAGCCATTCCTCGGTATGGAAGTCCTGGGCCGAGCCCCGGCCGCCGCGCGGGTGGAAGGTCTGCAGGTGCGCACCGCCGTCACCCTTGCGGAGTCCACGGGCCATGGCGCGGATGACCTCCCGGTGCTGATCGTTCTCGAGGGTGCGGTCGCCACCCAGGACCCAGATGGCGCCCGCCTCCCGGTAACGCCGGCCGAGCCATTCCCCGTAGACCTCGGCATTGGCCGGGGTGAACAGCGGCCTACCATCCTTCACCTCGTCATGCCAGTAGCGCCCCCAGGTCGGCAGCAAGCCGATGTATAGCCCCAGGGCATTGGCCTTGGCCACCACGAAGTCCACATGGTCCCAGTAGTCGTTGGCGGGGCCATCCTGCACCGCGGGCCGGACCGGGTCGAGGTCGGTCAGAGGCAGGTGGCCGTAGGCATTGGGGTCCCGATGGCCGTCCAGCTCGGCAATGGCCACGGCCTGGATCACCGTAAAGCCCTGCTCGGCCCGGCATTCGAGGTAGCGGGTCGCCTCTTCGCGGTTCAGCCGGTGGAACAGCTCCCAGGCGGTATCGCCCAGCCAGAAGAAGGGCGTGCCGTCTTCCTGGACCAGGAAACGCCCGTTCGGCGCGACCCGCAGGCGCGGCAGGGAACGTGCGGCTGGAGCCTGGGGAGGCTCGGCACCGTGGGTGTCCACAGCCCCGAGGGCGGCGGCCAGGCAGACGGGTGCGAGCAGCGACGAGACGGCGGGCGGGAGCATAGCCGTGTCCTCGGATAGATCGGGACCTACGGTTGACGCTTGATGTGAAGGACGGAACCCGTCGGCGCAAAGGGGGAGGCGAAGACCCTCACGCCGCTGCCGTGCACCGGTGTCGCCGGCCGCGTCTCTCCGGTCTGCGGGTCGAACCAGGTGACCGCGAAGCCGGCCGCCTCGCCGCCCAGGTCGACGGTGACCTCCGCCCCGGACGCCAGGTAGACAAGGAACTCACGGCCGGGATCGGCGAGGCAGACCCCCGAGGAGGCCAGGCCGCCCTGCGGCGCCATCCGTGCCAGGTCGATCCGCCGCGACCAGGCCAGCACCTGGCCCAGGGCCTGACGCACGGGGTCAAACGCCGGATCGAAGGGCTTCCCGAGCACGCTGCCGTCATAGGGATCCATGAAGAGCGGGTTGTGCCCGCGCAGGAAGCTGTTCCACACCCAGGCCCGGTGGCCGCCGACGCCCCAGACGTGGTCCGTGTCCAGGAGGCTAACCTTGGTGTGGCCGTCCCAGGCCGGCGGCAGGTCGCGGTAGCCATCGCGGCTTCCGGGCGAGATCCAGTCCGCCGGGCTGGCCAGCATGCTCGCCAGGTCCTCGGCGCCGTGGCCGGTGATGCCAATGGGGTGCTGCCCGGGCTTGGTGCGCTCGTACTCGTGGACCTGGTTCACCACCCACGCATCCCAGTCCTTCTGCCCCCCCTCGTTGATGACCTCGTAGAGGACGTTGTCCAGGTCGTTGACGGTGTCCACGACCTTGCGGATGTAGGCCGCCTGCAGGGCGTTGGCCTCGGGGTGCTTGAGGCTGTGGACGTCGCCAACCAGGGGCTCGCCCGCACGGCCGCCATCGATCCCGTTGACGTTGTTGGCGGGGTGGAAGGGGTGGCCCCGCCAGGCCCAGCCGTCGGCGGTCCCCTGGCGGCGGTTCCCGTGCATCAGCCCCCAGCCCTCGAAGAGCATCACCGAAACGTAGATGCCGCGGTCCCGGGCGGCCTCGACCCGGGTCCGCAGGCGGGCGAAGTAACCCGGGTCGAACTGCGTCAGGTCGAACCTCGGTTTGCCGTCCAGGGCCTCCCCAGGACCGGTGCGAGCCCAGGCCAGCGGCGCGCAGACATGGACGAAGTCCTTGCCGAGTTTGCCGTTGGCGCGCGTGTCCCAGGTGGCCGAGTCCCAGGTCCAGAGGCGGATGAAGTTGTGCCCGTGACGACCCAGAAAGTCCAGATAGGCCGAGAAGTCAAAAGGCGTCGGTGGATCGGCGCGGTCCATGTCCACCAGGCTGTTCCAGGTGTGCGAACCCACCAGCAGGACCGGGTTGCCGGCCGCGTCGGCGAAGTAGCGCGGGTTCTCGGGGTGCACGCGCAGGGGCCCGCTCGCCGGGGTCGCCTCGGCCGCAACGGCCGAGGCCGACACCAGGCAGGCGGTCACCGCCGAGACGGGCACAAACCACGGGATGCCAGGCATGGGTGTCTCCTTCGCTTCCCTCTATGGGACGGGTCCCTGGTTCAGCCAGACGTCGAGCCGGGGAGTATCCCACGTGTATGGCTTGCTGACGATGTCCAGGCGGCCATCGCCATTGACGTCCGCCAGGCGCGAGTCATGGTTGCAGAGGCCGGTCGAGAGGACCTCCGCCCGGAAGCTCCCCTGGCCGTCACCATAGAGGATCCAGGCCCGGCAGCGCGCTCCGGGCCCCGGCGTGTGCATCTCGGCGCAGAAGATGTCCAGGTTGCCGTCGCCGTCGATATCGCCGACCTCCAGCGTGTGGCCGGACAGGACCTCGCGCTCCAGGAGCGTGCGGGGGACCCAGGCGTGCGGGTCCGCCGGGTCGCCCTGGCAGGCGTACAGGCGGAGCGGGCCATCGCCGTCGCCCGAGGAATAGACGATCTGTGCCACCTTGCCGGGCATGAAGTGCCCCGCACGGACACGCCCCGGCCGGTCGCTGATCGGGATCGGCTCGAACGCCTCGCCGCCGCCTCGGTGCCGGAACCAGAACTGCCCGGCCAGCAGGTCGGTCTTCCCGTCGCCGTCCACATCAAAGGTCACGCAGGCGGTCTGCTCCGTGCCGCCATTGGGCTCCGGCAGATCCCCGGTCCGGCTCGAGAGATGGGTCCAGCCCGGGATCGGCACCTTGACCGGCGCCGCCGCAGTCGCTGCCCCCCCTGGCAGCAGGGATGTGGCCAGAACCATGCTGAGCGTCTTCACGAAACAGGTCTCCATGCGACCTCGCCGCAACGCGTGATGGCTACCCATCCTCCCGAGCGACGGCTGGCCCACCGGCAGACAGCGGCCAGCGCGCTGACAGGCCCACTACCGGCGGGTCCGCTGGCGCCATCGCCAAACTGTACGCACGGGGTTGGCGGCCTGCTGGCATGTGGGTAGTCAGCTCCGACCGCCGGTACTAGCCGGCGGCGCCGGCGTCGGTCCGGTGGTAGATGGTCACCCGGGGGATCATGATGGCATTGTCGGCGGTCCAGACCGCGAGGCGTCCGCCCGGCAAGGGCTCCGGGTCCTCCCACGCGAGAATACACTGGTCGCCCACCCAGACGCGGACCATGGCCCCCTGCTTCTCGGCACGGACGTTGAGCCACTGGTTGTGCGCGTCGCTGACCATGTGGTAGGCCGGGTTGCTGGCCACGCAGTGCCCGTTCCGCGAGAGGGTGGCGCCGACGCCCGTCGGGTCGGCCCCGACCACGATGCTATAGCCGCTGCGCACATCCTGGCCATCGCCGCAGAGCACCAGGTTGAAGGCGCGGCAGATCTCGCGGGGGGATTGGCCGTCGCCATGGTCCACCGTGCGGGGACCGACGTGGAGATCGACCAGGAGGTCGCCCACGAAGGCGCGCTTGTGCCACAGAGCCGCGACCTGACGGCTCTCACCCGCCAGCCAGGACCACTCCGGGGTGCAGGGCCACCGCACCGCCAGGTCCCAGGTGCCACTGCCGACCCACCAGTCCACCGGCGCCCGGTCGAAACAGTAGTCCAGCACGCTGCCCGCCTGCAGCCGTAGACCCGACAGGCGGGGCCGGAACCCCACCGCCTGGAACCCGAGCCGCGAGCACCATGCCGTCGGCGCTGCCACCTCGCACCCCAGCGCCTCCCGGCCGACCACACAGACCTGCAGGCGTGAGCCGACGCGCCGCAGTTCGACGTCCGGCCTGACCCCGGCGGTGAGCACGGCCCGCCCTGCCACCTGGCCCTCAGCAGCCAGTTCCACCTCGTAGGTGCCGGGCGCTGCGCCAGCGACCGCCCTCAACCCGACCCGGTACCCGCGGCCCGCCATCCCCTCTGCCGGGGCCAGAAGTAGCGCCAACGAGGCAGGCCCTTTCAATGACTCCGCCAGGTCACACTGGAAGTCGAGGCTGAAGTCGCCGAGGAACCGGCCCCGACGCCAGAACAGGCCCGGGACCCGCGCGTCGGCACGCCACTGCAGGGCGGTCCCGGCCCAGGTATCGCGGTCCAGCGTCCCCGCGAACCGGGGCACTGTCCCGTCCAGTTCTACCCACCCCGGCGCAGCGGTCTCGCTGACCGGCCGCACGGCCACGTCGTCGAACTCGGCCGCGCCGTCCTGAACGCAGAGAGCCACCTTGCCCCCGTGCACGTCCTGCACCTCGGCAGTCGCTACCTCCGTGCCGTCCACGAAGGCGGCCACAGTCCCGTCTCTTACCTGTGCCGCCAGACGGTACCACTGGCCCTTGGCAAGAGAGCCGTCCCCGCGGGCAAGGACCGACTCTCTACCGTCCTGCACCCGCACGATCTCGGCACCTCCCTTCGCCCTGCCGGAGGCGTCGTCGACGCGCAGGCGGAAGAGGAGGTGGTTGCCTTGGTCGCGGAGGTAGAACGCCTGCGCTACGGCACCGCTGGCGGCCGTGGGCTTGACCGAGACCTCGTAGGCATACTCATCCCAGAACGGCAGGCCGGCCAACGCCATGCCCAGGCCCCTGGCCTCGCCCCGGTAGGTGAAGGGGTTGGCGCCCATCTTGGGGTCGCCCGTGGCCCGCACGGACCACTGGCCTGCCACCACTTCCCACGCTCCCTGCTCCTTCTCGCCGCGCATGAAGTCGTCCGCCATGGCCGCTGGCTCAACCGGCTGGTAACGCAGGCCCGCCAGGCCCTGACCCGAGGAGGCCAGCCCGCCTTCCCAGAGACCATCGGCCCGAACCACAGCACGCTGCGACCCGGCGAGTAGCAGGACCCGGTCCCGCCGTTCCTTCAGCACGAAGGGGATGTCGCCCGTTCCGTCAATCGCCGTCTCGCTGCTGTCCACGACCCTGCCGTCCTCGATGCGGCTCAGGCGGACCGAAGCGCCCCTGAAGCTGGCCGTGACCTGGTAGCGGCTGCTCCAGTGGTTGAGCCACAGCCGCCCCTCTCCCTGGGCCGGCTGGTAGACGCCGGAGAGATTGAACTCGGGGGCCGCCTTGTTCCTCAGTGCCGCGGCACCTGGAGGCAGCGGTTCCGCCGGCGCGGGCAGGTGCACGCGGTTAAAGGCAGGAGGGGCTGTCGCCTCGGCCACGGCAGGCGGCGTCCCTTCGGTCAGCCCGCTCTGTTTCCGCCCGAACCGGGCTCCCTCGGCAACCAACTGCGGCTCGAGGCGTCCCCAACCCAGGCACTGAACGAGCGCCTCGGCGAGGGCATCGTGCGTAGGCCCCCAGGAGAGCGTCGCGCCGATGGCCGGCGACGAGTAGACCAGCAACCCTCGCCCGAACGGCTTGGCCCAGACGGCCGGCGTACCGGTATACCCCGCCGCCTTGCCCTTTCGCCCAGGCTGCCCGTCGAACCGGGCCAGGACCTGCAGACCATCCAGCGAGACCGGCTCGAAATGGAACCGTGACTCCCCAGCGCCGAAGCGCGCCCTGTCCCCCAATAAGGCTGCCAGCGGGTTGCCGGAGCCGCCCACGACGACATCCGGCAGATCGTTGGCCGGACCCCCCTTCCCGGCCACCACGGCGGGCGATGGGAAGGCCCCCGAGTCGAGCAGGGCGGTGCCACCCCCCCGGACATACGCCATGAGCGCCTCGCGAACCGCACCTGAGACGGTGTCGCTCCGCCCGCTGACCAGCAGCAAGTCGAAACGGCCCAGGACCTCGACGTTCGCCATCTGGTAGTCCACCAGGACCTCATGCGGCAGACCGAGACGCGCCAGCAGACCGCGGTAGCCCGTGGGGTACTCGCCGCCGACCCCTACCAGCGCGCGGCGGCTGGCGGTCTGCCACGGGGGCCGGGACGTCAGCCGAACGTAGTCCACATCGAACGCTACCGGCCTGCCGGTCGAGAAGGTCTTGCCCATCAGCCCCACAAAACGCGGCGCCTGTGCCATGAGGTAACCGCCCGCGTCCAGCCAGGCATTGCCGTCCCGGCTGAGCTGAGCCCGGCACAGCGCCCCTTTACGCTCCAGGCGCAGGCGCAGATCGCGGGCGTCGCCCACGACCCGGCAGAAGCCGCTCAGCCCGGTCGGCTCGAACCAGGCCTCCGGCGTCTTCGGCCCGCCGGGCAGGGAGGGGCCTTGGAAGGGCCCGAACCCCACCAGTTGGCCATCGCCAACCACCGCCACCAAGCCCACCAGGAAATGGCCGTCGACGGCGACCTCCTGGAGCTGGACCCGCGCCTCTACCTCCCAGTCCCCCTGCGGGACCGCCGTCCGCAATTGCGGCGCCTCGTCCACCGCCTGGGGCTCACTCCAGTGGTTGTAACCAGCCGCTCGCTCCGGCAGCCGGATGCGCAGCCATCCCGGCCGGTCCGTCAGCGAGACCGTCGGCCCAGCCACCGGCACCCGCCACTGCCAGCGCGCCGTCAGAGAAGGGCCGTCAAAGCCGTCCTCCCAGCCACGGACAACCCCGCAGCGCACCAGCAGCACCGCCACCAGCAGCGACCCCAACCGCAGCGCGAACCGGCTGTCGGATCTCATGGCTTACGGTCCTGAGAGCGTTCGAGCCCCATGGCAGACCATCTGATGTTTCGCTGACAGGAGCCCCACGGCTCCTGGGGCCACCCCGACAGATGCTGCGCCCATGTGAGGATGGAAGTTCCTGGCCCCTCGACGGGCCGGTATGGCACCCCAAAGAGCTAAACGTATGATGGCTTGCTCTATTGGCGGCCGACTCCGACCCCAGGCATCCGGCAGGCCCCAGGGCGCCGAGACCCGCACTCGGGATGTCAGCCGCGCCACCGCCCTGCAGGAAGTCCACCTGCAGTCACGTCGGTTGCCTGAACGGGTCCATCGCCCGCAAGGCCGCGAGGCTGCGTCCGGCCCAGTCGGCCTCCCGACGCAGGGTTTCCTCGATGCAGGCACCCGGCGGGGTCCATAGCTCCAGGATGGCCGTGCGGCAGCGTTCGCCGGCGGCCACGGCCGCCACCGTGGCCGGCACGTCGAGCATGCCCTCGCCCGCCGGCGTGCCCTCGACGACGAAGCCCATCTGGTACGGCACCCGGCAGACGCGGAAGTCCTTCAGGTGCAGGTTCACGGTCAGCGGCGCCAGGGCCCCGATCACCACCGCAGGCCCCTCCAGCGCGCCGAAGGAGTTGGCCGTGTCGAGGCAGATACCGACTGCCGGCGATGCCACCTCCCGGATCAACCCGGCGAACTCCGCTGCCCGGAAGCGGTCGTGGTTCTCGATGGCCAGGGTGATCCCGGCGTCTTCCAGTTCGGGCACCGCGGTCCGCAGCAAGACCGCGATCACAGGCCGGTCCGGAGCATAGCCTGGCCCGTCGATGACGAATCTCAACAATCGTGAGTTAAGAGACTTAGAAAGAAGAATGTGCCGGCGCAGGTTGGCCGGATCGAGGCCACGGCCCCCGAGCTCCAGTTCGATGCCGGCTTCCGCCGCCCGCTGGCACAGGTCGTCGAGCTGCGCCGCAGAGAGAGACTCCGGGTGGGCGTTGTCGGCGACCTGGACCACCCCGACTCCCAGCTCGGTTGCCCGCTGCAACAGGCCGGGGATATCCATCGCACCGGGGCAGCCTGCCGCCGCTGCCGAGAAGGCCCAGCCGAAGGTGTAGCTGCCGATACCCAGGAGCATGCCGCCTCCATGGCTCCGTGCTCGTGCCGTGGGCGCCTACAGCGCCTCGGTGATGGCTTTGACCTCGCGCAGGATCTGTTCCGGCTCGAAGACCCGGCGCCAGTCGTCTCGCAACACCCGCTTCCGGCCGCGCTCCACGGCCTTCAGAGCCCCGTCCGAGAACCGGGCTCCCAGGCCGCCGAAGAGGATGCCGATGTTGACGTTCATATGCCCCAGGAGGAAGTCCCGGGCTGCCTCGGGCGGGACACCGGCCCGGACCGCCTCGTCCATGGCCTCCTTGATGGTCACCATCAGCGTCAGGACCACGGTCTCTGCCATGGCCGGCTCCAGGACCGCCATCTGCTCGACGGTCACCCGGTGCGCCGTCATCACCGGCGCGAAGAGGGTCCGCGCCAGCGTCACGCCGCGCTCGTAATCGGCCTCGGTCCCCTGCATCAGGGCGCAGACGATGTGCTGGCGGGCGCGGACGCCGCCGAAGAAGTCCCGGCGCGCCTCGGGGTCGGTCTCGTCGTTGAGCACCGGCGGGTGGCACGGATGCGTGACGAAGTAGCCCACGTCCGTTCGCTTCGGGAGCTGCCCTGCCAGCGGCGCCGCGGGGTCGAGGACCATCACCAGGGCCCCCGGCGCGACCTGCGGTACCACGCTGGCAGCCACCGCCCGGATGAGCCGGTCGGGGACCGCCAGGACCACCCCCTCGGCCCCGGCCAGGCCGGCCTCGGCCGAGACGACCTGGACCCCCCGCCGCGCCAACGCCTCGATGCCGGTGGCGCTCACCTCCACGTAACGGACCTCGTACGGGCTCCGCCGCAGGTTGTCCGTGCAGCGCAGGCCCATCTTGCCGCCCGCCCCAAACAGCGCGACCCTCATGGCTCACCTCCAGGCAAAGACACCACCCGATGCGCCGCTGCGGAGTCGTAGGCGGCGAAGACCATCTCCATGGTGTGCAGGTAGGCGTCGCCCTCGGTCTCGCTGCGGCTCCCGGTCCGCAGGCAGTGGGCGAACTCCCGGTTCGCAGGGACTACCGATGTGGTCGAGAGCAGGTACGCCGGGTCGGCCCAGGCGTAGACCACCCGCGCCCGGAAGGGCCTCCCGATCTCGCCCCGTTCGAGTTGCTCCTTGAACCGCCGTATGGGCGTCTGCCAGCGCCAATTGTCGTGGATCATGAGGCGTACGCCCTGTTCCCGGCAGCCGTGCACCATCTCCCGGCAGTGTTCGAGGCTTGGGGCCATGGGCTTCTGGCAGATGGCGTGGACCCCTCTGCGGGCGGCCTGGAGGGTCAGGTCCCGGTGGGTCTCCTCGGCGGTGATGATGTCAACGACATCGATGCCGGACGCCAGCAGGTCGTCGACACGGTCGAACACGGGTACGCCGCCGAAGCGTGCCGAGAGGGCCTCCGCACGGGCTCGAGTCCGGTTGTAGAGGCCGGCGACCTCGGCGCTCGGCACCTCCTTCCAGCCCGCCACCTGGAAACCGGCCCAGAACCCGCAGCCGACGATGCCCACCCGCAGAGGCTTCTCGCTCATCCTTCCACGCCCTCCTCGATGAGACAGGCATACGCCCACGGCGGCAGCTCCAGCCCTGGGCCGCGGGCTACTGTCAGCCGCTGCGGCTGCCGGAACTCGCGCGGCTCGGCCAGGGCCTCGGGAAGAACGTCCTCGGACAGCACCCGGCAACGCCAGTGTCCAGCCGTCTCCGGCAGGTGCACCCGGAGCGGGTCCGAGCCCGGGTTGGCCACCAGGATACGCCGGCCGCCCGGACCGCGGAACTCGAAACCGGGAGCCGTCGGACAGCCGGTGATCCGGCACCGGCGCAGCGGCGCTCCCGCCGCCGCGCGCAGGTCGGCCAGCACATGGAACAGGGGGTACACGGCCCCCCGCGCCCAGGGGAACTCAGGCGGCCGGGACGGCGCCGCCCGGGGCTCCAGCACGCCCGTCATCCCGGCGAGGTCGAAGAGGGTGACCGAATGGCTGCCCCCAAGGCTCAGCGCGCCGGTGACCCCGAGCGCGAACGCTGCCCCGAACAGGGAGCCCTGGCGCGGGTCCACCGTGTCCGGCAGGGGACCTGGCGCCGCCGGCGTGGTCGCGGCCGTGGCCACCGGGTTGAG
>Ga0172375_10007165_pt1 | contig 15356 bp, 9 predicted proteins | sample LakKiv1m_FD_114537 | JGI IMG/M metagenome (GOLD analysis project Ga0172375, IMG submission 114537) | Freshwater microbial communities from Kabuno Bay, South-Kivu, Congo - kab_092012_11.1m | ecosystem: Environmental > Aquatic > Freshwater > Lake | place: Democratic Republic of the Congo... | reverse complement strand
GGTCAAACACACCTTGACCATCCCTCTGCGTTGGACTATTTTACTTCAAAAGCGCAATTTCGATTCGCGCCCGAATGGAGGTCTGGATGAAACGCGCATCTGCCGTACCGTATGTGTTGCCTCTCAGCTTCGTCGTCACGCTGTCCCTGTGTGCCGCGAATGCGCCAATCCCCTCTGCCGGTCCCATCACCAGCAATTACATCCACTTGATGGTCGAGAAAGAAGTCAACCGGGGATTCGACGCAAAGGGCACCAACTATTGTTTCGAGGTCGAGCTTCACTGCGAGGAATCGAACATCGAACAGATATCCCTGGCGGTCAACGGTGAGGCCCGTGCCACTTGGGTGTCTTCGATGGGCTACTACGATTGGACCAACAATGTCGACGGCGTTTTCTCCGAGGTGGACGAGGAAGACAAAGAGTGGGACTTGGAGGTCGCATTTCCCGCCCCCACCAACCTGACGCTCGAGGCCAGCGGCGACTGGCTTCTCACCGTAATCCGGTCCGGCGGCGAAACCAACACCATGAGCTTCACGCTCTCGCTTCCAACCGCTCCGAAAGAAGCCGCCGACATTTTTCTGGCCCTACCCGAAATCCTCTCGCCGACGCCCTTCTCGGCGACGAACACAACGCCCATGCTGACGTGGAACTGCGCGGATGCCGAAAAAGCCACTTATGTCGATATCGGCATCGAGAAACGCACCTGCGTGACGAACGAATGGGGCGACTGGTGGTTCGATTACGGACAGGAAGGCGAAATGCTATTCGACAACCCCTCCGTGACTTCGTGGACGCCGGACCCACTCGACGACGGCACGTGGGAAATCTGGCTCGCCTACATCTCCATCCCCGACACCGAAACGCTAAACGTTCTGATTTCAAACTTCGAGACAACGGGACCTCTCGCCTGGGCCGCGAGTCCGTACGCGCCCGCCTATTGGCCATCGGACGGTACGCCGCTCCTCGCCAGCATCAGCACCGAGGGTTCGGAATTCTTTGTCGGTGAAATCGAAGGCCAATCGGACACGCCGCAGTTCAGTCCCCCTTCCGGCACCACGTTCACCGGGTTCGGAATGGAGGTGTCGCTGTACTGCTACCAGCCGGGTGCCGCCATCCGCTACACCCTGGACGGCAGCGAACCGACCGTCGCGAGCGTCCCTTACCACTACGAGTCCTTCTGGATCTCAGACACGACAACCGTAAAGGCCAAAGCCTTCGTCGGCGGCATGCTTCCGAGCGAGACGGTCACGGCCACTTACACGAACGTAGTCTATACGCTCGCCGAGGCCCTGAACGCCACCTATCTCACCTTTGCGACCGGAGGCGATGCCCCTTGGTTCGTCGAATCGGACACCACCCTCAACGGCGGGGAGCCTGCCGCCGCGCAGAGCGGCGACATCGGCGACCGCCAGACATCGTGGGTCGAGACGACGGTGACCGGTTCCGGCACGTTTTCGTTCTGGTGGAAGGTCTCGTGCGAAGACGATGATCTTGATGACTGGGACTATGTCTACGTCAGCGTCGACAGCAACGAGTGGCGGCGCTGCGACGGCGAGGTCGACTGGGAACAAATCGACATCAACATCGAGGGCATCGGCGATCATACCATCCGCTGGACCTACAAGAAGGACCGCATCGAAAGCGCGGGACGGGACTGCGCGTGGCTCGACGCCATGAACTGGCAACCAGACCCCACGGCGACCACCACCACCCCCGTCGCCGTTCCTTATGTCTGGCTGGACGATTTCGGTTTGGCCGCGACGAGCGACTATGAGACGGCCGCTTTTTCCGACACGGACGGCGACGGCATGGCCGCGTGGGAAGAGTTCGTGGCGGGCACGACGCCGACGAACGCGGCCTCCGTCTTCCTGGCCAACATTCTCCAAACCGACCACGGTCCGCAAGTCACGTGGACGCCGGACCTCGGTTCGCTCCGCGTTTACACGGTGATTGGCAAGACGCTCCTCACGGACGCCGACTGGGGCGCGACCAACGCCGCCAGCCGATTCTTCCGCGTGCAGGTCGATTTCGTGCCGTAAAGACAGTCCAGCGTCCCGATTCCCTTCACACGCCGAAGCCGGGCAGACGCTTGACGCGCAGACGGGCGTTCGCAGCCGCGCTGTTCTTGAACTGGCGCGCGTCGCGGTCCCATTCCAGCCGTTTGCCAGGATCGGCCAGCGCCGCCAGCGCCATCAGCGCGATCTGCGTCATCTTTCCGGCATAGGCGAAGTCCGATCCCACGGGCGTGCCTTTGACGACGGCGTCGAGCCACTCGCGGTACGGCGAAGCGCCGGGCACGCGCGGATAGCGCGGCGGCGGCAGACCGTTGCCCGCCTTCACCGCCGCCATCCGCTCCGCCGGCAGCAGGCGCAGGTCCTTCGCACCGTGCGAACCGTACTGGATGATGCCCTTGTCGCCGTAGATCAAGCCGCCTTCGGGCATCTTTCCCTTCACGCGCGGCGCATACGGCGGAAAAATTTCTTTGTCTCCAAACTCCTTCGGTTGGGGAACGGTCTTGCACCCCTCTCCGTCGAACCAACAGATCTTCAGCGGACCGCGGTTCCCCTTGGCCCCGAACTCGAGCGTGAAGCGGTCGCCCTTCGGGAAAGTCACCCCGTCCCGCACCGGGTCCCAATCGCCCGTACCGTCCACCGTTACGGCCTCCGGCAAGTCGAGATTCAGCGTCCAGAAAACCGGATCGAGCAGATGGCATGACCAGTCGCCCAGCGTGCTGCACCCATAGTCCGAGAGAAAACGCCAGCGCCCCGGCAGGATCAGCGGGCAGTAGTTCCGGCGGCGCGACACGGGGCCCTGCCACCGCTCCCAGTCCAGCTCCTTGGGAACCTCGTAGGTTTGTTTGAACTCATCGAGCTTGTCCATGTAGCTGTACACGGCGGAGGCCCAGAAATGCGCCTCTCGCACCTGCCCGATGAGCCCGGCCTCAACCCACTCGCGGAACTCGCGGATCGAATCGAACGCGTGTCCCTGGTTCATCGCCTGCGTGACGCGCTTGGATTCGGCGGCGGCCTTGACCATCGCGTCCACCTCGCCGAAACTCTGGGCCAGCGGTTTCTCGCACTGCACATGCTTGCCGCGGCGCAGACATTCGATCGCGATCGCCGCATGCCAATGGTCCGGGGTGCCGACGGTCACGCCGTCGATCTGTTTGTCCAGCTTGTCGAGCATCTCGCGGTAGTCTTTGAAGAACGGCGCCGCCTTGAATTTCGCGCGGATCTTTTCCGTCCGCCGCGTGTCCACGTCGCAAAGCCCCACGATCTCGGCCCCGCAACCGGCCAAACCGTTGATGTTCGCGTCCGGTCGGCCCGCGCATCCGATAGCGGCGACCCGCACCCGCTCGCTCGGTGGCGTCTGTCCGCTGCCCGCGACCACGTATCGCGGCACGACGCTGAACCATGCGGTCGCCCCCGCCATTCCGCCCATGAAATTCCTGCGCGAAACGCTCCCCCCATCCTTATTCATGACTTCCCCCAATCCTTTACTTTGAATCGTGAAGCACTATACCACTCGCCCACGATTTTGAAAAGCAGATCGCTTGTTTGGCCGCCCCAGATGTGCAAAGTCACACCTTGCATATATCGAGACGTTCGGTTATCTTAAAAACGCAGGTGGGTTATCATTATGACCGAGCCATTCTCACTCTCGAAACTGCGTCCCAAGAAACGGTTTTGGTTCACGGCGTTCGTTCTGGCCGCAGCCCTCATGCTTTGGACTGGCTATCTTCAGTATCAAAGCGAACGACGTTTTCTTTCGCAGGAGTGGGCACAGAATCTGGCCAGCGTCGGTTCGCTGAAAGCCAATCAGATCGGCGAATGGCGCCGCGAACGACTCGCCGACTGCGAACGCTACGCACAGGGCATCGCCCATGTCACCGCCGCCCTCGACTTCATACGACACCCCGACGGCCCCAACAACCGCGAGGCGTTTCTCCACCTTCTTACGCTCAACCGCAAAGGCAATTTCTATGACAACGCGATCGCCACCACGAAGTCGGGCGATTGCCTGCTCGCGGCTGTTCCGCTGACCGAACCGCTGTGCGAGACCACACTCCACGCCGTGCATGCCGCAGTCGAGACCCAAAAACCGGAATTTTCAGCCATTTATCGTGAACGAAGCGGAAAAGCGGTCGTCGACATCGCCGCCCCGGTTTTCGACAACGTCAGCGCATCGCCAGTCTGCATCCTCATTCTCCGCTGCGAAGCATCCACCTTCCTTTATCCGTTGCTGCATTTCTGGTCCATGGACAGTCCCAGCGCGGAAACACTCCTCGTTCGGCAAGAAGGGAAAGACGTCTTGTTCCTCAACGCCGTCCGTCACGGTGGCCGCGCTGCCCTCGACCTTACGCTGCCGCTTTCGCGGACCGACTTGCCTGCGGCGCGTGCGGTGCAAGGCGCGAAAGGTTTTTTTGAGGGGCGCGATTACCGCAACGTGGAGGTTTTTGCCGACCTGCGCCCGATTCCGGGATCGGATTGGTTTCTTGTCACCAAGATCGACCGCCGCGAGGTCTACCACGAACTTCTCCAGCGCGGACTCGGCATCGCCCGGATCGTTGCGTTGAGCATTCTCCTGATGGGCGCGCTGATTTCCATCGCCTACCGGCGGCGGCAAAACGCCCTCTATAAAAATCTCTACCGCGCCGAAAAAGAGCAGCGCGAAGCGCACGAACGCTTCGAGGCCATCCTCTACAGCATCGGCGACGCCGTTATTGTCACCGACAACCATGCGCGCGTGCAGCAAATGAACCCCGTCGCCGAGAATCTCACCGGCTGGCCAGAACGGGAGGCCGTCGGCAAACCGCTGGACCAAGTCTTCACGATTTTCACCGAACGGGACAGAAAGCCGGTGGAGTCTCCGGTTTTGCGCATTCTCCGCGAAGGCAAAGTAGTCGGGTTGGCCAATCACACGGTGCTGATTTCCCGCAACGGCATTGAACGACCGGTCGCCGACAGCGGCGCGCCTGTGCGCGACGAAAACGGAACCGTTGACGGCGTCGTTTTGGTGTTCCGCGACCAGTCGGCGGAACGCACGGCGCAAAACGCGCTTGTCGAAAGCGAACGTCGGCTCGCAACTCTGCTCGACAATCTGCCAGGCGTGGCCTATCGATGCGACATGGACGAACACTGGACGATGCGCTTCATGTCAAAGGGTGCCCTCGAACTCTTGGGATATGTGTCGGAAGATCTCATCGGCAACGCGCGCGTCCCGTATATCGACCTCATCCATCCACATGATCGCGACATGGTTCGAAACGCCATTCAGCAAGCAGTCGCCACCCAGCGGACCTACACGCTCGAATACCGCGTCACGACAAAGGCGGGATACGAGAAATGGGTTTGGGAGCGCGGCTGCGCCGTTCCCGCGTCGAACGGGAAGGTCAACGTGTTGGAAGGATTCATCACCGACATCACCGACAGCAAAGAATCCCGGAAACATCAGGCGACGCTGGAACTCCAACTCCAGCAATCGCAACGCATCGAAGCGCTCGGACGACTCGCGGGAGGAGTCGCCCACGACTTCAACAACATGTTGTCCGTCATCGTCGGCAATGCCGAACTGGCCCAAGAACGGCTCGCCGCCTCGCAATCCGCCGCGCACGAACTCTCCGAGATCGTCGGTGCAGGCAAACGCTCGGCCGATCTGGTCAGACAACTCCTCGCCTTCGCCCGCAAGCAGATGGTACGTCCGTGCGTTCTGAACCTGAACGAGACCATCACGGGAATGATGTCGATGCTCAAGCGTTTGATCGACGAGGACATCGTTCTCGACTGGCGTCCGGGCCCCTTGCTTTGGTCCATCAAGATTGACACCAGTCAGATCGACCAACTTTTCGTGAACCTGATCGTCAACGCCAAAGACGCAATCAAAAGCACCGACAAGGCGACCGGTACCATCGTGATCGAAACGAGCAACGTTTCGATCACCGCGACGCTTTTGCCGGAAAACGTTGGAACGCCGACAGGCGATTTCGTGCTCGTCAGCGTCACCGACAGTGGCTGCGGAATGGACGCCGAAACGCAAGCACACATCTTTGAGCCCTTTTTCACCACGAAGCGCAAAGAGGTCGGCACCGGTCTCGGCCTGTCAACGGTCTACGGCATCGTCAAGCAGAACGGCGGATTCGTGCGCGTTGCAAGCGTCCCCGGTCAAGGATCACGGTTTGACATTCATTTACCGCGTCACAACTTCGAGGCCGCGCACGAACCCTCCCCCCTCCTCGGCGCAGCGTCCCGACTCTCCGTCGGCACCGGAACCATCTTGCTGGTCGAGGACGAACCCGCGCTGCTTTCCCTGTCTGTCGCGTTGATCAAGAAACTCGGATACACCGTGCTGGCCGCTCCCAGTCCGGAAGAGGCGATTCACCTCGCGTCTTCGCATTCAGGCGACATCCACGTGCTGATGACCGACGTCGTCATGCCCGGCATGAGCGGCTTCGATCTCTGGAAGCAGCTCGCCCGCGAGCGGCCTCTGCTCAAAGGACTTTACATGTCGGGCTACACGTCCGACATCATTGCGCGCCATGGCGTTCAGGAAGACGACATCGTCTTTTTGGCCAAACCGTTCTCGAAAGACGCGCTTGCCAGAAAATTGCGCGATCTGTTCTCCACCATCCAAAACGACGATCAAAAACCCCGCGAGGCAACCACATGAAGACTCCCCTGACAATCACGTTGACGTGCCTTCTCGCTGCGTCGATTCAGGCACAAACCGTGTACACTGCCGACTGGTCGTCTCTCGATAAACGCCCCACCCCCCAGTGGTGGCAGGAGGCGAAGTTCGGCATTTTCATTCACTGGGGTGTCTACGCCGTTCCCGCCTACGCGCCCACGGATGCGGCCAACGTCTATGCCAAGTACGCCGAGCACTACGACAACCGGCTGCGCACGAAAAACGCGGCGTTCACCAACTTTCACGCGCGCGTCTATGGCGACCGCGTCACCTACGCCGATTTCGCCAGCCAATTCCACGCCGAACACTTCGACCCCGACCAGTGGGCCGAACTCTTCCAGAAATCGGGCGCGCGTTACGTCGTCCTCACCTCCAAGCACCACGACGGGTTCGCGCTGTGGCCCAGTGCCTACAGCCCGCGCTGGAACAGCCAGTTCCTTGGCCCCCACCGCGACCTCGCAGGCGACCTGATCGGCGCCGTCCGCCGCAAAGGTTTGCACATGGGTTATTATTACTCCCTTCTTGAGTGGGGCAACCCGCTCTATTCAAAAGACACGATCGGCCGCTGGGTTTCGGAGATGAACATCCCCCAGATGAAAGAACTGGTGACGCGTTACAAGCCCGACGTGCTCTGGACCGACGGCGAATGGGACTTCTCGGATGCGGAACTCCGTAGCGTCGATTTTCTCGCGTGGCTCTTCAACGACTCGTCCGTCAAGGACACCGTCGTTGTCAATGACCGCTGGGGCAAGAAAACGCGCGGCTTACACGGCGGTCACTTCACGACCGAGTACGACCTCGTTCACACCGGCAGCGCGCTCGACACACAGTTCGTCCATCCGTGGGAGGAATGCCGCGGCATCGGCGGGTCCTTCGGCTTCAACCGCTTCGAGACCGTCACCGACTACATGACCTCCGCGCAGTGCGTGGAGACGCTCGTCGAAAAGGTCAGCCGCGGCGGCAACCTGCTGCTCAACATCGGCCCGCAGGCAGACGGTCTCATCCCCGTGATCATGCAGGAGCGCCTGCTCGACATGGGCAAATGGCTCGCCGTCAACGGCGAGGCCATCTACGCCACCACCGCTTGGAAAAGCCGTCCCAAGAACATGCGCGAAACGCACATCTATTTCACCCGCAAACCCGATGCGCTCTACGTGATTTGCGCGCGCTGGCCGCAGTCGCCCATCGCGGTCGGCCACGTCTCCAAAGCAGACGCCGTCACGCTGCTCGGGAGCGCCCTGCCGGTCACCTTCTCCTGTGCGGACGGAAAGCTCACGATCCACCCCCCGGCAATCAACCCGGACAACATGCCGTGCAATTTCGCTTGGACCTTCAAAATCGCCAATCCGCAGGAGCCATGACCGATTTCCACTTTCCGTCCCGCCCGATTTTCGCCGTGTCGTTGTTTGCGTGGGCCTCGTTCGTCGGCGCCGCCGACGAATGGCCTCAGTTTCGGGGCCCCACGGGACAAGGCCTCTCAGACGCGCACGGCCTGCCGCTGACGTGGGACGAAACCAACGGCATCGCATGGAAAACCGAAATCCCCGGCCGCGGCTATTCTTCCCCCGTGGTTTCGGAAAACCGAATCTGGCTGACATCCTCCCCCGATAAAGGCCTCACGCGTCACGTCCTCTGCGTGGACCTCGATTCTGGGAAAGTCACGAAAGACGTCCCTCTGTTTTCCGTTGAAAAGCCCGAACTCTGCCACGCCTTTAACAGCTACGCGACCCCCACGCCCGTGTTGGAGCGCGGACGCGTCTATGTCACGTTCGGCACCCCGGGCACGGCCTGTCTCGACGCCGAGACGGGCTCGATCATCTGGCAGCGACGCGATTTCGCCGTCGATTACCGCGACGTGGGCGCGGCCAGTTCGCCCATTCTCTATCGCGACAAACTGATTCTCACCTGCGACGGCCAGACCGGCAGCAAACAGTTCGTGGCGGCGCTCGACAAGAACACGGGCAAGACGCTCTGGCAGACCGACCGCACCTTCGCGCCCAGCCCCGCCCCGACCAGTATCCACTTCCTCCGCCGTACCGCTCGTCATCCGCGTCGACGGGCGCGACGAACTGGTGAGTCCGGCCGCGCACCGGACGCGAAATCTGGTCGGGCAAACTGCCCGGCCAGTATCTGGCCTCGCCGATTGCCGCGGACGGCCGCCTCTTTCTCTTCTCGCGCGGCAAAACGTCTTGCGTCGTCGCCCTCGGAGACACCTTCCGCGTGCTCGCGACCAATAAACTCGACAACGGGTGCATGGCGTCACCCGCCGTCGTCGGCCGCTCGCTCCTCGTGCGCACGACCCAGCACCTCTACCGCATCGCGGCTCAGTGAAAACCCCCGCCTCGCAGCGCAGCATGACCGCGCGATGCGCATCGGCTGGTTATTCTTTGTACTGCCGCCCCCATCCGACTTTGTTACAATGACGCTGTTTAGAAGATGAGGCCTGAATGTCCATCCGGTACAACAACAAACGCACTTTGCCGCTCTACAAGCCACAAGTTGCACGGCGACTTATCGCCGCTACCTTGTGCAACCAGATTTCCGATGACACGGAAGCGCTTGCGACGCACTGGCTGCAAAACCCGCATCTGTTCTCTGCGCATCTAACCCAGCAACTCCAAAATAAATGTCTCCACTCCCTCGGGATGGAAACGCCCAACGAATCGACTGGCCTTGCCGACCGAATTTCCGAATGTTTCGACTCGTATCAACTCTCGCTGCCGCTCGACTGGTCCGCGGTTCCGTATCCGCCTCCCGGCAAATACGACTTCACCTTTATCGATCTGTTCGCCGGCATCGGCGGGTTCCACATCGCCATGCAACAGAACGGCGGCAAATGTGTGTTTGCCTCCGAGTGGAATTCGTATGCCAAGCAGACCTATGCGGCCAATTTTGCCATCGAGCCTTTTGGCGACATCACAAAACTTGATGCGAGACTTATCCCCGACCACGATGTGCTGTGCGCCGGTTTCCCCTGCCAGCCGTTTTCGCTGGCCGGCGTATCAAAAAAGAATTCGTTGGGGCGGATGCATGGTTTTGCCGACAAGACGCAGGGCACGCTTTTCTTTGATGTCTGCCGAATCATCAAAACGAAACGTCCCAAAGCGTTCTTTTTGGAGAACGTCAAGAACCTAACCGCGCACGATCACGGCAAAACGTTTCAAGTCATTTCAGAAGCGCTTGACGAGCTGGGGTACGTGTGGACGTTTCGCATCGTGAATGGCGCCAAATGGGTTCCACAACACCGCGAGCGTATTTTCATTGTCGGCTTTGATCCGGATCAAATTGCGGGCATCACGAAAGACGAGATCACTATTCCAGCCGAACCCGGAAAAGATTTCAAAGCCACGCCACTCAGCGACATTATCGACACGGAATTGCGCGACGACTCTTACACGCTTGGCGATGGAACATGGAACACGCTAAAGCGCCATAAGGCGCACCACGAAAAAGTTGGAAACGGGTTTGGCTATGGATTACATAATATTCCCATTGCGCCCAACACCATTACACGGACCATTTCGGCCCGCTATCACAAAGACGGCGCAGAAATTCTTATTGCACAAAGGGGAAAGAACCCGCGTCGTCTAACAATCGGCGAAGCCATGCAACTACAGGGATACAATCCCCGCGTTTTTCTTTTTCCCGTCTCCAGAACGCAAGCTTATCACCAAATTGGCAACAGTGTGGTCGTACCAGCCGTCACCGCGACTGCACGTGAAATCGCGCTCGTCCTAACGCGAAGGGAGATCAGACATGTGTGATTTCAAGCAAAACACGTTGCAAGAATTGCTGGCGCACATCGGGAGTCATCAATGGCATTGGATCGTCAAACGTCTGTCGGGAAACGACACGGGAATAACCGGCGGCCACCAATCAGGCGTCTACCTGCCCAAAGCTTTTATCCAAGAAGTTTTTCCACAAGTCAATCGCATCGATAGCGAAAATCCAAGCCTCCAAGTCCCCTGCATATTCCCTTATGACCGCGATTTCGATACGCAATTGCGCGCCATCTATTACAACTCCAAGCCTCGCGGAACGGGCACGCGGAACGAATTCAGGATCACGTGCTGGGGCGGATCGGGCAGTCCGGTACAAACCAACGACAATACGGGCGCGCTATTCCTGTTTACAGTTGGTCAACGTGACGGTGCCCCCCATGCTTTCGCGTGGGTTGCTCGTAGTTCGGCAGAAGAATCCGCCATCGAAGCTTGGTGCGGCACCGAGGTTGAACCCGGAGATTTTTCTTCATCGGTCGTCTTGCCGGCACCAACCCCCACTTATCCAGATGCGTGGAATTTGTCGTTCCCCAGCGGTGATGCCATATTTCAGTATGTCGAGCAGCGGTTGCTTCCGTGGCGGTCCGCGATCGACATCGACCAGCTTTTATTGAAACGGAGAGAGTCGGAATACCAAATTTTTCGGCGGATTGAGGATAAGCACACGCTCCCGCTCATCGTCAAAGGCTTTTCGTCTGTTGAAGATTTTGTCCACATCGCACACACCGTGACCAATCGCAGAAAAAACCGCACGGGGCACTCGTTGGAGTGCAACCTCGCATCGATATTCCGTTCGGAAAACGTTTCCTTTTCTCCGCAAGAAGTGACTGAAGCGCACAAGAGACCCGATTTCCTTTTTCCTTCCATCAAATGCTACCGCGATCCAGCCTACCCCTCGAATCGTCTATTCATGCTGGCATCCAAAACGTGCTGCAAAGACCGGTGGAGGCAAGTGCTCTCAGAAGCTGACCGCATACCCATCAAGCACCTGTTCACCTTGCAAGAAGGCATCTCAGAAAATCAATACGACGAAATGGATTCAGCACAACTGCGCCTTGTTGTTCCAAAGGCCAATTTGAAACATTTTCCGGTATCTTTTCGAAGCCAGTTGTTGACACTCCGCAATTTTGTCGACCTTCAAAAAGAATGCCAAAAAGCATGTGGTTCCTGACATCACAGCCAAGATTTAATACAGTTGCTTTTCGGCAGTGGTATCAATCCTGTTAATCTTGGTCAAAAAAAAACAGTCGGCTGTGATTGTACAGACGGCTCGACAAGCCCGATTCAACGCGCCCTCTCGCCTTCCGGCTCATGGTAGGCGCGGATCTCGAAGACGCGCGCCGAGGGATCGCCGTTCGTCGCGTCGACGAGCAGCCGAACCTTGGACGCCTTCATCGTCGGAAAGTTGTGGACGCGGAGGCGCAGGTAGTTGTCCTTCGCGGAAGCCACCTCTTTCCAAGCCGCGCCGTCGAAGGCCTCGACGCGGTAGTCCTTGACCAACTGACGCGGCACCGGACGCTCGGGGAACGTGAGCGCAAAGTCCGAGTCGAACGTCAGCCGCACCGCGTTCACCTCGACCGCCTTGCCGAAGTCCAGCTCGACCCACTGCGGGAACGGCTGCTTCGGATCCGAAGCCCACAGGTGGCTCTGCCGGCCCACGATGCGCGACACGCCGTCGATCACGTTCTCCGGCCGGTTGTCCGTCTGGAAACGCAACGGCGGATCGGCGTAGAACGCATATTGGTGGCCCTTGACGGCGGTCCACGGGCGCCCGCTGCCGCCGCCGTACGCGCGGCATCCCTCGGGCATGGCCCCCTCCATCTGCACCCACGAAACGCCCGGCGTCTTGGGCAGCCACAGCCACACATACGGGTCGGAAACCGGACAGTCGAACTTGAACGACACGTACGCGCGCCGTCCCGCAGGAACCTTGGCCGTCGCCGTCGCCAAATCGGTCTCAGACGAAAAATCGCCGGAGGCCTTTGCGGCGCGCAGGTGCAGCGTCACCTCCACGGGCTCCTTGTTCTCGGAGATCAGGCAGAGGCTGACCTTGCCCAGCCGCTCGGTGACGCCGCGCGGAAACATCACGGCCCGCGCCATGTTCAGCGGATGCTCCTCGTCGGTCTTGTATGAATTCTTGGTGTACTCCGTGTACGTCCGCGTGCTCGACGCCGTCACCTTCGCCGCCCGAGCCAAGTCCGCCGGATCCTCGTTCGCCAATTCGGGGATGTACTGGTCGTCCTTGAGCAGCCGCTGCTGAAGCTCCGCCATGTACTTCTGGCCCAACCCGCGCGGCGAAACGCCGTGCCGGATGCACAATGCGGCCGCCGTGCCCGCCGCCTGGCCCACGGTCGAGAGCGTCGCCTCCACGCGCACCGTGCCGAGCGCGATGTGCGTCACGCTCATGCAGCGTCCCGCAAAGAACAAGTTCGGCACGTTCGTCGAATAGATCGAACGGTACGGAATGCTGTAGATCGGCACAAAGCCGTCGAAGTAGTACGGTCCATCCTTGCCCGACAGAATGCCCTTCGGGTTATGCACATCGAGGCTCCACCCGCCGTACGAGATGCGGTCCGGAAACATCGTGCCCGCCTCGCAGTCCTGCTGCTTGAGAATGTAGTCGCCGACCAGCCGACGTGTTTCGCGCCGCGCGTCAATGTGCGGCACATAGGTCATGGCGAAGTTCCGCGCCTTGTTCTTGTCGGCCCAGTCATTCTTGACCCAGCCCCAGTAGGCGAAACTGATGCGAATCAGCTCGTCGCGCGCCCTTTCGGGGTCTTCGAGGTCGTCGAAATCGCCCGGATGCTCCAGCCACCACTGTCCGCCCAATCCACAGGGGGTGCGGTGGAAGATTTCCGGCGGCGGCAGTTTGAGGGCCCACGTCGGCGGCGTGTAGGCGACCGGGCGTCCCATGTTCTCCGCCCGATACCCCAGCGAAAGGTTGCCCATGATGCAGCCGCTCATGGTGATGCGGTCTTCCTGCGCCGGCGCGGCGGCTTCGCCGAACTCGTTGCTCGCCTCACGCCCGAAGCGGTACGCCGCACCGGCATAGTAGCCGACCCAGCCGTCGCCCGTGCAGTCGATGAAGAACGCGCCTTTCACGCGTCCCGGAGCGAGCGTGAGCGTGTTCACGGCCTTCACCGACGAAATGGCTTTGTCCGCCAGCTCCACGCCAATCACGCGGCAGTTGTTGAAAACCGTCAGATTTTTTTCGCCCGCCGCCTGAATCGCGTAGGCTTCGCTCATCTTCGGGAACCCGTTCTTGGCGCGGATGAGATTCGCCTCCTCGTTGAGACCGCCCTCGCGCGCGTTGTCGTGACGCGCCGCTCCGCAGGTCGGCACGCCCAGCTCGGTGCTCGCGTTTCCGCCCAGCACCGGACGGTCGTGGACCAGCGCCGTGCGCGCGCCCGTCCGCGCCGCGGCGACGGCCGCGCCGCACCCCGCCGACCCCGCTCCCACCACGACCACGTCAAACGCACCCAGCTCGGCCACCTCCGGCGACGTCCCCGTCAGCCGAGCCCGCTCGCGCTGAAGCGCGTCCGGCGCCTCGGGCGGCACATAGGCCATGTCGCGCGTCAACAGCAGCGCGTCGCAGCGCGCAAAGGCACCCGACAAATCCACCAACGCCAACCGAACCGGACCTGCCGCCAGCGCGAACTCGCCCGCAGACTCCCACGCCCACTTTTCGGGTTTCCCCTCGCCGAGCACTTTTTCGGAACGTTTCCCGTTCACCGCCACCGTGAATCTGCCCGGCGCGAAATCCTTCAGCCAGTTGCGCGTCCGCACCCACACGCGGTAGGTGCCTGCCTGCGGAACGCGCACCTCGGTCGTCGCATCCCGGATCGGCTGACACACGCCGCCAGCCAAGAGGTAGGCCGACCCCATTTTGTGGACGAACTGCGTGTCGATCCGCCATTCTCCGTAGTCCGCGAAATCCTCGGCCTCGACCCACAAGAAACCATCCACCGCCATCTTGTTCTCGACCGACGGTTTGCGGAAACGGGCCAAGTCTTCCAAGCTTCCAGGAATGATCGCGTCCGTCTGCGCCCATGCGCTCGCAGCCAGCAGCATCGCCACCACACTCACCATCGTTTTCATCGGTTCGTCTCCTTTGTCGGGGTCCAGAATGAAGGGGTTCGGGATGTCAGGGTTCAGAATGAAAGACATGATCACCGTTATGAACGGACAACAGCGCATCGATATTGTCCTGTGTCAACAGCGCGGCGTCTTTCGGATACTCCAAAAAAGGCGCGACGTCTTTTGCGACGGTCTCCAAGTTCAGCGTGGCCAAACGCGACCGAACCAGCGCGCGCCAGTCGGCCGCGCGACAATGTCCCGCACCTTCGGTCTGATCCAATGCCCGCTGAAGAAAAGCCAAACTGGGCGCCACAGGCGGTCGTTGCGAAAGATACCACATGAGGAAGGCCGGTAGAGCAGATTGGCCAGCCGCGCGGGCGCCAGCGGCGCATGGCGATAGGTGTCCGGCAACGCATACATGCCGCGCCGTAGGCCGATCACGCGCCCCGCCTTCATCCAGCGCACCAACTGCACTCGGATGCCCTCGCGCGACTCATCGAACGCCTGCACCAGCAACGACAGATCAAACGCTTCAAGCACACTTGTCTGTTTAACCAACGCTTCAAATTTCATAAACGTAAAATAACAGAAATGATAATTATTGTAAGCAGGAATAACTGCTGGGTCATCTGATCGGGTGCGATTCAACTTTGTTGAAACCGCACCCGAGTTAGGAATTAGGAATGAGGAGTCAGGAGTTGCAACACCCTGCGGACAAAGACAATAGAACGCGGCAAAAGATTTCGTTCGCGTGTCTCCCGATAGGAGGACATGATTCCGTCGTTCCGACAGGGGTTTCGCGCGAGGGCCTTTTCG
>Ga0172375_10007162_pt1 | contig 15361 bp, 14 predicted proteins | sample LakKiv1m_FD_114537 | JGI IMG/M metagenome (GOLD analysis project Ga0172375, IMG submission 114537) | Freshwater microbial communities from Kabuno Bay, South-Kivu, Congo - kab_092012_11.1m | ecosystem: Environmental > Aquatic > Freshwater > Lake | place: Democratic Republic of the Congo... | reverse complement strand
TTTGAGGTATTGTTGATGTTGAAATATCCTCCAACTTTCAACCTCGCATATTCTGTTAGTGCAGTTGCACCAGTTGTTGCTTTTACGCCAAACACTAAATCTCCTGCCCATTGAGTTGCTGTGCTTGTTAAAACTGTTCCTACATAACCTACAATCCTGGCATCTGATCCTGCACCATCATAATAACCAAATTGCACCCCTGCTCGTTGGCTCGATGCTGGATAGTCGTTTGTATTAATAATTCTAACGGCTGCATAACTGGCTTCCATTGCAATGCTTGTCCGCTCCTGAAAACTTGTATAAAGCCTATTAGCAACAAATGCACTCCCGTTAACATACAACTGATAGGTAGTGTTTGAGGTGTTGTTAATATTTACCTTTCCAGTACCTGTAACCCAAAATTTGTAAGCATCTCCATTGCTTAACCCTAATATTGCAGTTGTAGCATCATTAGACCCTTGTACAAAGAGCCCGTATCCAGCCGTATGAGTATTAATGATCTTACTCACCCAATCTCCGTTTGTACTTGTCGAAACATGAAATTTTACATTCGGAGTAACCCCCAATCCAAAATACCCATCAGTCGTAAATCTCGCCTGTTCAACCCCTGCAATCAAAAATTGTAACGGAACACCACTTGCTGTTTGTATGTATGCATTATATGCGGAAGAATAAATATAAAAAGTACTGGTGCTTGTTTCTCCTAAAACAATACCACCACCAGCTGCCCCTCTCACATCAAAGGTTCTAAATCCAGTACCAATGGAAGAAGGATAAACCCCTAATCCAGCATTACCGAACGAGTTTACATATAAAGCGCCATTGATTAAACTATATTTTGTGGTAGTTCCTGAGTTGTAGGCAAATTTTATAAATTCTGTTCCGTCATAATCCGTAAACTTGAAATCGTTGCCATAAGATAAAATGTTGTAATACCAATTGGTTGAAGTGCTCCACTGAATTTTTTTATCAGTTGAATAACCCATCAATAAATCACCTCTAACTGATAGGTCATTTGCAAAATATCCCGTTCCATTGACCTCTAATTTATATCCAGGTGCAGTCGTTCCGATGCCAACGTTGCCATCATCTCTCACTGTAATGAAATCAGTAATAGTTCCTGCATTATTTCTTGCTATTCTGAATTGCCATCCACTACCATCTCCCCCAAATGTTAATCTTGTGCTGACAGGAGAACCATCACCCGTCCTTAAATCACCGTTTCCTGCATAACCGGGACTATCCCCTCCAAACCCAATATTACCATTAACCATCAATTTTTGGGCAGTGCTGGTTCCTCCAATATTAACTGCTCCTGAACCTACAATGGTCATTTTAACAAGATTTCCCATTGTGGTTCCGAATCCAAACTTTATGGTAGATTCCGTATTGTTATACCTATTATAGATATAAGAATTTGTTTGACCATAATCATCATACCCAAAGGATAATCCAATTGATCCTTCCGTATCTCCAATTCTTAATCCTTCATCTCCATTGCTCCATATATGTAATTTAGCTTTAGGATCTACCGTACTAATTCCAACGTTGCCAGCACCTGTTACTACAAGCGGATATGTGTCTGTTTGCTCATTTTTAACTCTAAACCCTCTCGTTGCGTCTCCTATACCATAGAATAAAACTTCCATCCAATACTCACCAGAACCACTAACCATTCCATAACCCCAATTCGAGTCATTGTTTGACCTGATTAGCCAATTATACGCACTGGAACCAGACATATCTAAACTACCTCCTGCAACAATAAGTGCTGCACCTGTTGTTGAAGTAGATGTTCCAATTAATACTTGCCCGCCAGTACTAATTCGCATCCTTTCTAATCCACCTGTTGCAAATGTTAACGGAGTATATCCAGCTGATGTTTGATAACTCGTATGAACTGTGCCAACTGTTCCATCATGTGATAAAAATATTCCTGCATCATTGTAAGATGATTCGATCTCTAAACCAAAATTGGTATTTTGTTTAATTGTTACATTATTGCCATCATACGGAGAAGAAGTATTAATTCCAACGTTGCCGGATGAAGCCTTAATAAATAATCTTGATGTTATTATATAGTTGGTGTTTGCCGTAAGGCTTGCGTTTGCTGAAATATTAATATCTCCATCCGAAGTAAAATTTATCACACCCGCACCCGTTCCCTCTGTTTGCCAGTATCCAGCCTGATTATATTGAGCCATTCCAATCCATGCACCGTTACCTGCTGTAACCTGACCCATTGAAAGACTCTGAACACTTGAAGTACCATATTTTAACTTAAACCCTGTCCATCCAAAAGTTCCACCATCAGAGTTGATCTCAAATGGTGCGGATGGATCTGGTGTATGAATGCCAACATAACCTGATTGAGTTACGGCAAACGGAACTGAAAATGATGAAGTATAAACATTAAATGCTAATGAGCCGCTTGCTCCAATATATCCAACTCCTGCTGATGATCCGGTTCTCTCTAATTTAACTATTGCACTTGATTGATATGCCTGTGCCGTAATGGCTCCCGTACTTCCTAAAACAGTAAAGGCATCATTAAATGTAGAGGTTCCAACTCCAACCTTACCTCCAGAATAATAAAGGTCATTACCTGATTTCACCCAATAATTCAGGTTACACAACCCCAGATCAGTAATAACCTCAGAAGCTGCCCGCTTTTTGATTAACCCGTTTGATTCTGTAAGGAAATTGCCTGTGCCGTTAGAAATAGAGTTAACTGTTAATGTTCCATTGATAGATAAATTGCCCGATGGATTTAATACCATCATATCATCCCCATTCCAAAATCGCAAAGAGGTTGAACTTGCATCCATACCTATAATCCAATCATCATTATAGCTACCTGCTGGTTCATTCCTTGAAAACGCAATATGAGCTTGTGCATTAGTTAATACCTGTGAAACTATCGCGCCATTAAAATACCCCGTTCCATTCACCTCTAATTTATACCCTGGTGTAGTGGTTCCTATGCCTACGTTGCCGTCAGTCTTTAGATAGATTCCACTTGGGATATCATTATCTCCGCCAGTGGCAGTAAAAGCAATTCCCTTTCTTACTCCACTACCATTTTTATTAGAAGTAAAAATAAAATTGTCTGCTGTTAAATAAAGAGCCAGGTATTCATTGTTTGCTCCTCCGTCATTAGACCAAGAAGTTATGTAATTATTATCCGCTATTTGAATAGAAAGCATTGTGCTTGGGCTTGTCGTTCCTATACCAAGATAACCTCTATGATCTAATGTCATTTTGGTAGTTAAATCATAAGGACTGCTTCCCCAATGTAAGGTTTGAAAATCTAAATACCCTCCACTACCGCCTCCTTCTTGTCTCACTGATATTCCAGCTAAAGCCTGTCCTGCGCTCCCTCCATAATCACTTACACCAATTCCAATTGAACTTGTGGTTGAGTTACCAAACTGCATCACTGCGCTATATGGGAGATCGTTCATTATGCCAACCCTAAAAGTGCCCCCTGTGGAATAAACAGCCATTACCGGCAAATCGGTTGCACTGCCTTTATTATACCTCCAATAGTAGTTATATCCACCTCCTTGGTGATACTCGTCTAAGTGTAATTCCCATTGTGTTTCTGACCTGATCCTGAATAAATCCTCTGTTTGTCCCGGTGATAATGGCTTATAAATAGTAAGGTATGAGGCTGGATTATCTTCATTGATACCAACCATTCCAGCACTCGTAATTGTAACTCGCTCAGAGCCTCCTGCAAATAATGCTAACTTATGATTTGATTTTGCACCTATTAAAACACCTCCGCTTCCCCAAGCTCCAAAGAATCCCTCTACATCATTAACCACATCACGGATTGCCATGTAGGTATCGCCTGATCCCTGAAAACCTGCAACCAATGATCCCTGCTGAAAAGACTCCAGAGATGTATCTTCTCTTAATACGACCAATTTTGCAGCCGTTGGAGAAGTCGTACCAATACCGAAATTCCCACCGATAGCATTAATAAAACTATTCGTCCCCTCATTTGTAAGCCTGTACGCATAATCCCCGCTATGAGCGGTAAAACCTGTCAGAAATCCATTTACGTAGGCATTTCCATTTACCTCCAATGTAGCCAATGGATCAAGTGTACCAATTCCAAAATATCCGTTGGTTCCATTAAACCTGGCCCGTTCCGTCCAAGTTGCAGAATTCGCCCTGCTCCTGAAAATTAAATATGGATCTCCGGTTGGAGCGTTGCTATCAATCAACCAACCATATCCCTGTGTAACGGTCGTACACATGAATTCCAGCCCCTGCTGTGCTGTCGTTTCGTTTGATTGAATCCTGATAACTCCGGGTATTGTCGCAGCTCCGGCTCCTGCATCTCCTGATGTTGCTGCAACGTCCAATTTGGTCACTGGAGCAATTTCATTAATCCCTATACCACCACCCTCAGACCAAAATGTAAGCCTGTCATTTGTCCAGCTCCCACCCCACTTGGTATCAAAAGAAGTGTAAACTGTGGTGCCGGTATCATGTACCCTTAATCTGCCTCCATATTGGGAGCCGGTACCTCCAACCGTTAAAGCAATAGCCTTATCATTACCGTTTAATTCCAAAAGATCTGAAGGAGCCGTTGTATTTAATCCGAAGTTTCCAGCCGAAGTTATTCTCGCCTTTTCAGAAGTTCCCCATCCAGTAAAATCAGCCTCGACTTTAAAAGCCAAATCACTATTACTATCCCATTTGATTTCATTAGCTCCTTCGCTTCCAAATAACCTAATCCATGCCGAATTATCTGCATCACCTATTGCGATAGCTCCATCAACAACGTGAAGTTTGTTATACATTCCTGGACTTGCTGTTCCTATTCCCATCCTATTATTCACATCATCCCAATATACCCCTGAATGTGCTGTCCAAGTACCATTATTATTATAGAGGGTTTGACCTTCGGTCCCGGTTGGAAGAAGTGATCCTCCGGAGCTCATCGATCGGTATTTGACCTCACCTAAATCTGTCACCAGGAAATAAACGCCATCCGTTTTCTCGGCTGTGGATCCGAGCTTAACGACTCCGGTAAAATAAGCTGTTCCTTCAACCCAGAGTTTGAAGGTGTCCGGTGCATGACCGATGCCTACGTTGGTCCCATCATCCCGGATCTGGCTATTAACCAGACCGGTTGCAGAATATTTAGGTAAATAATTTGCCGTCAATCCTGTGGGATGGATGTGGTCCGCATACAAATTATGTATCTCGCTTCCGCTGGCTCCTATATCGTAAGTGCTCGCTGCTGCAGGAAGCAAGTGTCCGGCTGCTGAAACCTTTAAGCGCTCTCCCCAGCTGGATCCGTTATGGGTCCAGATCGCGATCTGGCTGCTGGTTGTCGATGGAGCTATGATGGCGCCATAACCGGAATTGTCGTAACCAAGGAGGATGCCTTTGCTTTCATCTTCGGACCTGACGCCAAGGCCAGCATAAAAATTTCCCGATATTTGCGCCCCATTTCTGGTCTGGTCAAATGGGTAATCCGGGGATGGTGTTCCATGTCCGATCCGCTGGTTTGTCTCATCCCAATATAAAAGTGTCGATCCACCGAATGTTCCTGATTTATTATATTGGAATGTGTTAACTGCTCCTCCTGGTGATACGGTGCTGCCTCCTCCTCCTCCGGATCCTCCGCTTCCTCTGATTCCGGATCCGTATATTCCGGAGGGTGTCGACGGTCCTCCTGGCACCTCGGTATAACTGACCGTTTCGCTGGTGTCCTTTATCTCAATGAATGTTCCATCGATCCTATTATGCCGGAGGTCTATTTCGACGACGTCCGGAGCGAATTTCCGCTGGTTGAGTCCTGGTACCTTGACGGTTTGGTAATATGAATATTTACCGAGGATCTTGGCTCGGAGGATAATACTCGGCGTGCTGAATTGGTCGATTAGGGTTTGGATTTTCCATTTATACAGTCGGTAAGAATTTCCACTAATGGATCCGCGTCGCACCCATTCGTATGCTGGGAGACCGGAGGACGAGAGCACTTTTATTACTCCATCATAAAGAAGGTGCTGGTTGTCAAGTCCTCCTCCGGATCCTTCGTTGAAAACCAATGTTTCAACCTCTCTATTATTAAGATTGGCTGCATCGAGTCTGAATGATACCTCGAAAATCTCGGCGTAAGGGTAACTCGGTTCTGGTCTGCCTATGAGTCGGACGCTGCTAATAAATGGCAAGTTGTCCGCATCGAAAAACCGCATTTTGAACGTTCCTGTGGTCGTCCACTTATCTATGTCAAAGGTAACCTCCGCTGGTCTATCGAACGGAGCCGATGGGAGATTGATTGTCCAATAAGTGCTCGGCGTATTGGTCCAGGTGGTGCCGTCCCAATACCAGACCTGAAATCCGTCGTCAATCATGAACATCACCTTTATTGTGGATGATGCTCCTAATCCGTCGTAATTTCCGCACTCTAAAATCAATCTGAGGGGCCAGGCGTTAACGGCGCTGACTGAGAGTGATGGTGTCTCCAGATATTTGTTGGCGTCAAAGCTGGTATAAGTCGGGCATTGCATCACCCACTTATCTGTTACCTGAGCAGCTTCCCAAGCCGATGTGCCTGAAATGGTCCAATGCCTGAGTGTTGGATCAACTTCGTTTTTTGGAAAATTATATCCCTGAAAAACAGACGGTCTGAGTCCATAATCAACCTGAACGGTCCCTTGTTTAAATCCAACGGTTTGTTCAGTTTGTGTCCCTTTTAAAAGCCTGAATAACGGGGATCCTACTGCTCCGGTAACGGTTTTGGTAATCGCGACGCTTCCGCTGGATGAGAAAACGCCGGCGCTGGTGAAATCGCGATAATTCTGGCTCTCCTGGTCCAGCTCCGGGGTCCGCTCGATCACCCATTTTCCGTCTGCCTGAAATATCCGACAGTCTTTATCCCGGAGGACCTCCTCGATAACGGTTTTACAATCTACCGGGACCAGGTTGTCGTCCTGAAATCGATACTGCTGTTTATATTCCTGTTTTAGCGGATCATCGTTTGCTCCGATCGACATGGTTGTCTCGTAAAGGTTTACCATCGACCGGATGCTGAGTCCAAGTCCTGTTTTAGCAAGTGCTATGGCGAGGATGGTCATTGTATCTGCATACCCATCGTATGGTAAACCGGTGATCGGGTCCGAGTAATTTTCTTGGCTTAAAAGTCCCAGCCGGTCGGTGGCTACAACAGAAACATTACGAAATGGCGCATATTCCTCAACGACAATACTTGGGAGCACAAAACCGGACCATATTGTGTTTACTCCTTCTAAAATGACGACTTTATATTTTGTCGCGTCCGTTGTATTGATCCAGGAGTAATCGTCCGTCGGTCCTGCAAGGATGTTGATCGTTGCTTCGCTGCCTCTTACGCAATCCAGGAGGTCTCCTTTGCTTCCATACCTAATTACGACCGGCGTGCCTGTCATCACGAGGTCGATTACGGATCCAGCATAAGTATCTCTGTCGTAAATGTCGACGGTGTAACTCGTCGCAAATTGGACATCTTTAAATGTAATCGTCGCGACTTTGTCTGTGTATGCCATTAGGTGGTCCGAGCTAAGAAATCAGAATAATTTTTCGTCGATCCGTATATATCGCGTCCTCTTAACCAGAGTTCAATTCGATCTGTTCCTTGGGTCCCTCTCATCGGTCCCATGATATTTTTGAGGGTGTTTAATGGAGCGACAATCTCTGGGTTGGTTCTTGCTCCTGCATATTCCCCAAAAACGCCGACCGTCGGTCCGTAAGCGATCACACCATCTTTATATCCCTGCAGACCTTTCATCGCTATGCTCCTAACGACGGCAGCTCCAGCGACGAGTGCTATACCGGCGACGAGCGCGACCTCTGGCTGGGCGAGCAGGGTTTTTTGGAATATTTCACTTGCGGTTGCTGCTCCGATCAAAGCCTTACCAAAGGCAGCCATAAAATCCGAAATTGAAAGCAGGATATTATTAAAAAATCCTTTTACGTTCTGCTGCCCTGTTATCAGTAATCCGATCTGGTCCCCAAGGTCCCCGAATGCCTGGGATCCTGCTCCCGAGATCACTCCTCCCATATCGATGGCGACCTTGCTGGTCTGGTTCATCGTTGTCTGTGCTTCCTGGAGTGCCTTTTGATAATCCTTTATGCTGGTGGGTGAGAGTTTCTTTTCCGCTGGCATTGGTTCTGGACCGACGGCAAGTAATCCGCGATTTTCCTTTAATCGATATTCCTGTGGTCCGATTTGTCCTTTGAAATCTTTGGCCGGGAGCTTCTCCATTTTGCCGATCTTCTCATATTCTTTCCGGAGTGCTTCGGCTCTGCTGATTAGCGTGCTCAACCGCTGGACCTCCTCATCGGTCCCAGCGTGCTCAAGCTCATCCTTATATTTCGCAATCTGGAGGTTGAGGCTGCTGTATTTCCCTGCCAGGTCCCGGACAGTCTCTGCTTCCTTCTTTAAATCTTCATCTGTTTTTTTGACGGGAACGCCAGCCTTTTCCAGAGCCTCTTTTTTCTTGGTCCACATCGCAATACTCTGGTTGATGCTTTCAAGTTCCTTGCCTGAGTTGTCAGCCTGGAGTTCTGTCAGCCGGTCAATCTCTGCCTGCATCTCCCGGATGGTGTCGATCTTTGTTTCGTTATCGGCGAGTCCCTGAGAGGCTAATGCAGCGATCCGAGCCTTGGCTTCTGCTTTCTTCGCAGCATCCTCGGCGTCCTCTTTATTGCTTTCTTCAAGCTCCTGACGCATTCTGGCCGTCCACCTGGGATTGGTTATCTTGGAAAGCAGAAGCATTTTTGCCAGCCATCCTTGCTCGCTGATGGGTTTGTTTAACGGAGCAATGATATCGTTGAGCGCTGTGGCAATTTTCGCGATCGTTGGGAGGAGTCGTTCTCCCATCTCTTTCCGGATTCCGGCCCAGGAAAGTTCCAGCCGTTTGATGGCGCTGGAATCGAGGTCAGCGATTGCCTTTGCCTGTCCTCCGTATTGGGTCGTAACCTCGGCGAGGATCATTTTCTGTGCCTCTGCCAAACGGTTGTGCTCGGAAAGGTATTTGATTTGTTCTCGCTGCTGGACTGTGAATTGAATACCGGATCGCGTCAATGCTGCCAGAGCCTGGGTTGGCTCATTCAATGCCTTCCCGATCTGGATGGCTGTTCCTTTAAAATCGTTATCCAGAAGGGTTGCTACATCGAGGATTACTTTCTGGGCCTCAGCGAAATTTTCACCCTGGATATTTTTAAAACTGAGAAGCTGAGCGGTGACGTCATTGAGGATTGTGCTGGTTCCGATCAGGGTCTCTGTTTTAAGAGCCTTGGCCATCTTTAGGAGTTCGCGGTCCGTAAATCCTGCAGCCATTCCGGTGGCTCGGACTCCCTGGGTAACTTTGGCCATCGCTCGCTCGAATTTCTCAGCGCTCTCGATGCCTTTCTTAAAAAAGTTTGTAATTGCTCCGACGGTGAAAGCGCCGGCAATCATCGGTCCGATGCTTTTCATCATATTGCCGAGCCGTCCGGTCATCTGCTCGGTGGCTGTGAGTTCCTTCTGGACCTCAGTCAGACCTTTGGAGACTCCGCTGGTATCAGCAACAATTTTTACAAATATCGATCCTATGTCGGCCATTCTCCAAAATGTTTTAAGACTTTCTCCGCTAATTCAGGGGTCCATTCGACCTTCTGAATCTCTCCATCGATGCTTGGCAGTCGGATGATCTGGGTGGGATCCGTTCCTGTGAGTGCTGCAATGATCGCCCTGGACTGCTCCCATCGGAGTTCTCTTTCGATCCTCCGAAATTTCAAATACTCATTCAGTTCAAAAAACGTCGAGTCCCAAAATTCAAGGGGCCGGATTCCTTCGCTTAAGCACATAGCGTAAAGCTCCGGCCAGGTCAGTTTTTTGGTTCTTCCTCCTTGCCGTCGGTTGTTCTGCCTGCCTGTATCTCCTTACCAGCGATCTTGGTTTTATCGATCGCTTTTAGGATTCGATTCATCTCCTTCTCGCTGATCGAGTCGAGCCAATCTCCGATCTGGTATTGGTTAAAAGGGAATTTTTCGTCTTTACTCAGGGACCAGGATTTTCCAGCGCACCAGATCAAATCACGAACGGCAGCTGCATCATTAACCATTGCAAGTTCGTGGAGTTCAATTCCATGCAATTCGCAAAAAAGCGCGATCGCGTTGGTGCCAAATTTTAAACCGTATGCCTGGCCATCAATTGTGATCTCCAGGTAACCATGTAACTGATTCATTGGTGTGTGGTTTTATGGTTTATGCGGTTGCTTTGGAAAGAACGGCTGTGCCCTGTACCTCCAGAGTGATCTGGCTTAAGGCATTTTTGGGAGCGGTCCAATTCCATGATTTAATGTTAGCGGTACCGGTGTAATATCTTCCTCCGGTGGTTGCCTGTCCCCAGCGAATGGTCCATGACGTGCCGGCTGAAAAATCGGCAATAATAAGCGCGAGGTTGGCCGATGAGGAAGGATCGTAAAGCGCTGTGATCGTTCCACTCCAGGTTGTTTCTCCTGGTGAGAATTCTTTGGCTTTTCCGGTCGAGTCCTTGGTGGTTGCATCGAGCATATCGCTGGATCCGTTAAAGGATCCATCCAGCTGTCCCGTTAGCAGCGTGGTACCTTTTTTTAATACGCAAAGCGTTCCGTTAATCACTGACATTGTGTTGTCTCCTCTTTTTTAGTTGGTGTCAAGTGCTAATGCTGCAGTTCCCTGAAAATCGACGGCGATGTTGGCAATCGCATTTTTCGGTCCGTTCCAGGACCATCCTTTTACATACCCATATCCGGTAAAAAATTTGGTGCCGGTTGTTACCTGGCCGAATTTCACCTCCCATTGGGTTCCTGCCTTGATCGAGTCGATTACGTCATCGAGTTTGTATGTCCCGGACGGATCATACAGCGCTGTGACCTGGCCTTGCCAGGTAGTTTCTCCATTCTGGAATTCCTTGGCTCCAGCGGTGGAGTCCTTGGTCGTTGCATCCAGCTGATCGACGGATCCACCAAGGTTTCCGTCGAGCTGTCCGGTCAGGGTGTTGCTCCCGTTCCGGAGAAAGATTAAAGTACCATTAATTGCTGCCATTTTTTAAGTCTCCTGAATTATCATTCTGTAACGTAAAACCTTATGATGGATCTTTTGTGTTTCCGTCTCCTCTGTATATTCTGCCGAGCTGTCGAGGTTACATACGATCATTGAATATCCGGTCATTGAAAGGCCGGCTCCGATGGCCGTTCTCACGTGCTGTGCGATGGTGTTCGCTTCATCCTCGACGGTTTTTTTGCTTCCCTGGTCATCCCATGCCTTGCAAATTTCGACAGCAAGGGTCGCGTTGCTGATATACGAATCCTTCGCCGAGTCCTCCGTCAGCGTCATGTCTGTGATGTAAATATAAGCGAGCGCGGTATTGGGTGGTACCATTGTATAAACCGGCAAGCTGGTGTGTCCATTGAGCGCCGTATAAAACGCATTCAATATTTGATATCCTGGATCCTTCATGGCTTTTGTGTGATGGCTTTTAGTTTGGCGACAAATCTTGGGCGCTCTTTTTCAAATGCAGGAAAAAGGAAAGGCTGGGGTTTGGTCCCATATTTACCGATCTTTTTGGCAATCATAAAGGCGACAGGTTTATCCTCGGCCAGCATTTGCGCACTATTTCCGATCCTTCGTCGGGACTGCATTCCGGTTTTTCGGTAAGTGCCGACGAGTCCTTTTTTATGCACCCAATCGATGATTGCCTGGAGTGGTGGTCTTTTGCCTGGCTTCCGTCCGAATTCGACCTGCATTGCATAATTGGCGTTAAATAGGACCTGTCTGCCTCCCTGAATTTTAGGTGTTTGCCCGGACCTTGCAAGGTTTCCCCAGGCTTTGGCGACGGTCCGTCTGGAGTCAGCGAGAACCTGAGCCGCGCTCTCATCAATGGCGTGGTCCACTCGGTCCCGGATGGTTTTGTCCATCTTTTTTAGGTTTCCGAGTACCTGGTTTACTCCAATAACTCCAATCTGGATCATGGTTAATTTTTCATTCTGATGATCTTGCCATTCAGCGTGCCTCCGGTCATGTTGTTGTCGACGATCTCTACTCTCCAATATTTCCAAGTCAGGCCGGTATCTTCAAACGTCCAGTTCCCGGCGGCGCTGCTAAGCGTGGTCGTCGAGTTCGTCGCGTATGTAACAAAGTTCGTTGTCGGGTAATTGCTCACCTGGATGGTCACGGTCCCATCGAGCGTGCCGGTTCCTCCGGTCCAGACGAGCTGAAATCCCCACCTATAATTGCCGTCCATCGTCAGCGTGTAAGTGGTATCTTTTACGGTGAGGGCCGAGAATACGTCGGCGATCACTTTCCGGTCCTGGGCCTGGATGGTTATGGCTGCGAAAGCCATCAGGGCGATAAAAATTATTTTTTTCATTTTTAATCGTTTGTTTCGTTAATTGATCCGTTTCCGTCGGCGACAAAATGGGCGTCCATGTAAAGGATGGCGAGCTCGTTGCTACCTCCCCAATCGGTCCCTGCTGGCGCCACTCGAGTGCATTTGATCATCAAAATGCTGCTATAAGTCTCTCCGGCTGGTGCTGCTAAATTCGCGACAATGTTCTGGAGCTTATGTTTAAACTGATCGGTCGTTGCCAGGAGAATGTCTCCGGTGTCGCCGGTGTTTGGCAAGGTGTTCGGGATGGTGTCTCCGACTTTATACCATCCCCAGGCGTATGTAAATTTTATATTCCCGTTAGCGCTGGCCACTGGCATAAAATGTAAGTGCACTCCATCCAGTGCAGAGCCCAGCTTTTTCCTGTGTGGAAATTGCAGGGTAATGGAGAAGATGTCCCCGGTTGCTATGTGTGGAAGCACCACTCCGGTGGTCCGGATTTGGCGGTTGGTCCATGTGGTCACTCCGACCAGGGAGGTCGTAAGGATGTCCTGGATGTCGTCATGGACCGGGTCGTCTATTCTTCTTCTATATCCCATCGCTCAAAGTATGTACCAATTTGTTCCGTTGCTGATCAGTCGTTTACATTCCCAGACGACCATTGTTATCCCGGTTGCTCCTGCGGTCGCGTCGATGTTGCCGCCTCCGGTGATTATTTTAACCTCAGAGTCGGCGTTGATGCATTTGATTTCGATTACTTTACCCTCGCAAAGCGCCGCGTTGGGAAGGGTTATCAATATCGCGCTCGCGGTCGCGTCGGCCAGGACCGTTTGGTATCCATTTAAGGTCAGGGCCGTTGTATCGGTCACGGTCTGTATGGCCTGGTAATAAATATTCTCGCCGTAAAACTTTTTAATGCCGGTTATCGAGTCGCTGCTGCTCTCGCTCATTAGCGTCCCGGTCGTTGGAAAGGTGACGGTCGTTGGGGCCGTTAAGGTGAATGTCGCGGCGTGGGCGCCTGAAAATGTGAGGGCCGCTGCTGTGCTGAAATTTCCGCCGACGGTGATGGTCTTGCCGGTATTGGCGACACCGGTTCCTCCGTATTGTCCGGCGATGACGGGACCTGTCCAGCTGTTTTGCGGTCTTGTTACCTGGCCGAATACGGCGAGGCTACTGAAAGCTACCAGGAGGAGGATTATTGCTTTTTTCATTTTTTTTCGTATGCTAAAATAATCAATTCTTTTCTGGCTTCGTCGGGTGGAAGGACGGACTGAATCTGAAAGGTCCGGCCTGAATAAACAATTTTTCGGGTGGTGTCGATGGTAATATCGGATCGGTATGGAATGGTAAAAGTATAACCCTGGAATCCAGTAATCTGTGCAAAGTCGAGCGCTCTGGTTCCGGTCATCGGGATTACTTTGGCCCAGCAATATCCGAGTGCTGCAGCCGGGGTCGACTCGGTCTTTCCTCCGATGTTGTCGCTGGTGGTCGTCGTGTTCCAGATCGCGATCCGTTCTTTATATTCTCCGGTTCTTTGTCTCTGGGTTCTCATAGAATGGGATCGGTATAAGGTCCGATCAATTTTAAGACCTCCATTGGGACCTTGTTTATGCTCCAATCGACCGAGTCGTCTCGGTTTACATAATTCTCGGCAGTCAATTTCATAACAGCGAGGATCAATGGCTCCGGTATGTCTGCAATATTGGAATATCCGGATTCATATGTGATTTTCAAAGGCAAAAGTTGAGCTCCGCTGGTGGTCCAAGTTTTTCCAAAAATCAGGGTGAGGCGATTCAGTCCTTGGATGTAATAATCGCTTTTCCAAGTGAGCGCTGTCTCTGTTCCCTCCAGGTCCACTCGTTTGGCTGATGTAATATTCCCGTTGGTCAAAACGACAGGCCAAAAAGGTAACTCAACCTCCAGGAGCTGCTCCTCATCGTCAACTAAGAAAAGGACGACGGTCTGCCTTACGATTGCCCTCCTGGTTTTTTCTTCAATCCAATGCCTGGATGCTTTGATCAAAGTTTTAATAAGGGTGTCCTCGATGGTAAGGGTACCGTAATTTTGTTTTAAATAATTGATCATTGTCTCCAGGTCCACAGGCTCATAAAAGGTGGTTGCTCCGTTTTCCGTCGCGGTTGCAGCGACGGTCGCGGTCGTGGTCCTGGAGTAATCAATTTTTAACATTTTTTGTCTGCCTTTTGGCTGGTTGTTTTTCTTCCTTCGTGGTGGGGATCTGTTTGGCTTCCTTGGCTGGAAGTTTGGTCATCGGTTCTCTCTCAGGTTCAGTCGGTTTATCGGCAAGTTTGGCGACCTTCATGTCGTTGATCAGCCATTCGGCATATGCATCTTCATATGCTTTTTTCTCTCCTGCTTTCCGGACTGAGAAATCGATGGTAAATTCGACGATTTTCATGGCATAAATTTAAAAGGGTGGGGCCTACTGCAGACCTAAAACAATTTGCTGTGGTGTTTTTAGCGGAGGCCCCGGTCCCTGTTAATCGTGTTTATTCACATAAATATATCCGTAAATATTTGACTTTTGTGTCTGTGATGTTGCTATGAGTGAAACCTTCAGGAAGCGAGCCGTCTGTGCTGTCAGCGCTGCCTGAAAATTTTTATCTGCAACACCTTTCGTAGTTACGGCGGTGACGGAGTCGACGGCGGTCCTTGGCCAATTAACGCCATCATTGGATCGATAAATTTTATAACCGTAAGTTAACGAGTCGCTCTGGTAATCATTCCAGACCTCGATGGTGCAATCGTAAACCTTCCCGGCCCATCCTCCGGTGCTCCCCAAATCGAGAACATATGATTTGGTAACTGAGGCGGTGAGTGTGTCAGCGGTTGCTCCGGCAAATGCCTGGTAATTTCCTTTAACGACCGTCTGGCCGACGGCGCCCATTGTGAGCGCCATCGCCAGAAGGATGAATAGGATTTTTTTCATGATCGGTGATTAGTAATGTTTCCCGACAGAAAGGTAACCGTATAAATTTGACTTTT
>Ga0172375_10007161_pt1 | contig 15361 bp, 13 predicted proteins | sample LakKiv1m_FD_114537 | JGI IMG/M metagenome (GOLD analysis project Ga0172375, IMG submission 114537) | Freshwater microbial communities from Kabuno Bay, South-Kivu, Congo - kab_092012_11.1m | ecosystem: Environmental > Aquatic > Freshwater > Lake | place: Democratic Republic of the Congo... | reverse complement strand
GCAACATGCAGCGCGGCTGGGTGCGCGCCGCCATGAAGCCGGGCCTGCTCCTCCAACGGCTCACGACACGTGAGCCGAGCCTCGATCAGCTCGAGGTCGCCATCGCTTCGCTGCGCGCCGCGATGACTCTGGAGCAGCTTGGCGAGGTCGACTCTCGTACCGTCGGATCGCCCACTCCGGCGGCGGCGGCGAAGGCCTTGTGACCGATGCCACCTTGCCTTCTGAAACCATGGCAACTATAGAGAGAGTTGACACGAACACTGCCGGCTGCCTTCGCGCGTCTGCAGCGCTTCGGTCGGAGCTCTGTTCGTGCAGCGAGGACTCCGCGGATCAGACGTGCCAGGGGCGCGCCGCGGCAAGAGGAGGAAGCGCGTGACCCGCACCTACGACGCGATCGTCATCGGAGCCGGCCACAACGGCCTGTGCCTCGCCGCGTACCTGCAGCGCGCCGGTTTGAAGACGGCAATCGTGGAACGCCGCCATGAGGAAGGTGGCGGGGCCAACACCGAAGAGCCGCTGCTGCCCGGCTTCCGCCACAACATGCACGCGCAGTACATGGAGTTCTTCGACGTCATGCCGATGATCCAGGACTTCGAGCTGGGCGAGATCGGGTTGCGCACCGTCATGCCCGAGGCCCAGGCGGGGATCACCTTCGCCGACGGCCGCCCTCCGATCGTGCTCCACAGGCCCGATCTGCTCGACCGTACGCACGCCAGCATCGCGCGCTACTCGAAGGCCGACGCCGACACGTACGTCGAGTTCAAGAAGCGGGCGATCATGATGGAGCAGTTCCTCGCCGCCGGGATGTACAGCATCCCTCAGGCGGGCGTCGAAGGAGTTCAGGGCGCTGCTCTCGAGATGGCGTTCGGCGATCTCGGCGTAGGCGCTCACTGGGGCATGAAGTCGCCGAAGATGATCATCGACGAGCTCTTCGAGACGTCGGAGCTGCGCGCCCTGATGTACCGCACCTGCGTCGAGTGGGGCTTTCCCGTCGATGGTCAGGGAACCGGCGCTGGATTCCTCACGTTCATCATGTGGACGATGGGAAATTGGAAGCTCGCCCTCGGCGGCACGCACACGCTCGCCAAGACGATGACCCAGGCTTGCTACCGCGAAGGCGTCGACCTGCTCGAGAACATGATGGTCGAGAAGGTCATTGTCGAAGACGGTCGCGCGGTGGGTGTGGTCGCGCGGGGCGAGGAGATCCGGGCGACCAAGTGCGTCGCATCGAATGCAGATCTGCGCCAGACGCTTCTCGACATGGTCGGCGAGGAGAACTTGTCCAACCTGTGGGTGAAGAGGGCGAAGGCATTCCGCTACGGCCCCAGTCACGTGCTCGGCACTCCTGCTTTCTGCCTCTACGAGGCGCCGCGCTACAAGTCGGCGAAGTGGGATCCCGACATCGACAAGTGCTTCTACACGATGGTCGGGTTCGACGGCGCCGAGGACACCGTCCGCTACATCCGCGACGCTTACACGGGCACCCTACCGAAGCCTGCGGCAGGCATGTGGGTGAACAGCCTGTGGGATCCGTCGCAGGCCCCCGCCGGCCGTCACTCTGCCACCGGCTGGTTCTTCATGCCGTCGGCGAGCGAGCTCTCCGCGCAGGAGTGGGAGGACGTGCGAGCGACCTTCAACCTCAGGTTCCTCGACACTTGGAGGGAGTTCGCTCCGAACATGACTCCCGACAACGTTCTCGCCCAGAAGCTGTACACGCCGGACCAGCAGGAACAGAAGAACCTCATGCGCGAAGGCGACTTCTCCAACGGCGAGTTCGCACCGGACCAGCTCGGTGCCAACCGCCCGTTCCCTGAGGCGTCCAACTACCGCACCGAGATCGGCGGCTTGTACCTCTGCGGACCTTCCGCCTACCCGGGCGGCGGGATGCACGCCGCGTGCGGTTACAACGCCTTCAAGGCCATCGCCGAGGACCTCGCTCTTGCAAGCCCGGTAGTTGCCGACAGGGGTTACTGATGCCCCGGATCCACTGGTGCGACCGGTTCGACTCTCCAGTGCCGCTAGCGGCCCGTACCCAGGGCCGTTCCCCGTTCACCATCTACTGCAGCGAGGCCGTCAATGCGTGACACCTACGACGTGATCATCATCGGTGCCGGCCACAACGGCCTCACCCTCGGCGCATACCTGGCGCGCAGCGGTCTCGACGTCGTGGTGCTCGAGCGCCGTCACGAAGAGGGCGGTGGTCTGTGTACCGAGGAGTTGACGCGGCCGGGTTTCCTCCACAACGTGCACGCTAACTACCACACGTTTGTGGATATGGCGCCGCCCGTGGCCGACCTCGACGTGCGCGGGCATGGCGTCGAGTACGTGCGTCCCGACGTGCAGATGGCGTCGATCTACGAAGACGGCACCGCTCTTACGATCCATACCGACATGGACAAGACGCTCGCGTCGATGGCGCGGTTCTCCGAGAAGGATGCTGCAACGTTCGCGCGTCTCTACGGCGAGGCCCATGGCTTCGTCGATCTGCTGCTCGGCACACTGATGTATCAGCCTCCGTTGAACGTGAAGGCGCTGACGAAGGCGCTGGCGACGTTCGGCGTCGAGGACCGCTCCGAGTTCTTGTCGGTGAAGCTGCGGCGCGAGACGATCAACAAGTTCTTGAACCGGCATTTCGAGAACGACAAGATCAAGGCGCACCTTGCATTCCACGGTGCGGTGTGCGGCTACACGAACGATGTTGCGGGTCTGGCGATCGGGTATCCGCTGCTGGTCGGCAAGATCGACAACTGGCACATCTGTGTCGGCGGCTCGCACCGGCTCGCTCATGCCTTGTGGCGCGACCTCGCGCAGCACGGCGGCACGATGATCAGCGATGCCGAAGTTGCATCGATCGTCGTCGACGGTGGCCGGGCGGTCGGTGTGACTCTGAAGGACGGCACGCAGATCAACGCCCGCCGGGCCGTTGCATCGACCGTCGACGTCGAGCAGACCTTCCTGAAGTTCCTCGACCCGGCCGGCGTCCCGGCCGAGCTTCGAACGAAGGTCGAGACGAAGATCCAGCACAAGGACTGGACGCTCTTCTCGGTGCACCTGGCCATGAACGCACGCCCCGAGTACACGGCAGCGAGCTTCGACCCCGATGTTGACAAGGCCTGGGTCGTCAACCTCGGCTATGGGTCACTCGAAGAGCTGAATGCCGAGTGGGCGACGATCCGGGCGGGGAAGCTCCCCGACCCGCGCCCCAACGCCGCGGTGAACAGCATCTACGACCCGACCGACGCACCTGCGGGCTGCTCCACCGGTCTGCTGCGACAGTTCGCGCCGTTCGACATCGCCGGCTCCGGTGCAGGCGAGTGGGAGAGCCTCGGGCGCTGGTACGGGCACCGTTGTATCGAGGCGTGGCGCAAGTACGCACCGAACCTCACCGATGACACCATCCTCGACTGGGTGCCATACACGCCGCTCGAGATCGCCCAGAAGATGACCAACATGATCAAGGGCGATTGGATGATGGGCGAGATCAGTCTCGACAACATGCTCGACGAACGCCCGCTGCCCGAGCTGGGGCAGTACCGCACCCCGGTAGAGGGTCTCTACATGGCGGGATCGACCCAGCATCCGCATGGCTTCATCACGTTCGGCCCCGGCTACAACGCTCTTCAGATCATCGCCGACGACCTGGGCATCGACAAGTGGTGGGCTCGCGTCTGACGCAGGCCTTCCGGTTGCTCTAGGTTCTCCGGTCATGGTCACACCAGGAGTCGTCGTACCCGCCGGCGATGAAGCGTCCGGCCTTGCAACGATGCTCGCGGATCTGCTGCGCGACAACATGAAGGACTTCCCAGGCCGAGGGCGAGCGGCCGGGCTCGCCAGGGGCAGTGTCGTGATGCGCGCGTCGGACCGTGACGCGTCGGTGACGCTGTCGTTCCGTGGGGGAGAGGTCGTTGTCACCGACGGCGTCACGTCGGGTGCGCCGGTCGTACAAGGCGCTTGGTTGGACCTGGCCAAGCTCTGCTCGGGCCAGATCTCCCCCGTTCGGGCCGTCGTACAGCGGCAGCTGAAGATCACACCGGCCGCCCACGGTCTCACCGCTCTGGCGGGGGCGAGCTACGCGCTGTCGGTGCCTCCGTCGTTCTACGGCGACGAAGAGGCGGTAGCGAAGCGCAAGCAGCAGGTCCAGATCACAATGGGCGTTACTCTCGGCGCGGTCGCTGCGCTTGCATGGTCCCGGCACCGCCGCCATCTCCGGCGCTCTCTCTCGGGGGGATGATCCTCTCGGGGTCGCCGCGCGTCGCAGTGATATCGGGTGGGCTCGGTGGTGCACGCGTGGCGCTCGGCCTGAAGGCGGTCGGGCTCGACGCGCACACCTGCTTCATCACGAACGTCGGCGACGATCTGACCGTCGACGGCCTCCTCGTGTGCCCTGACACGGATGCGGTTCTGTACGCGCTCGCCGGCCTCTTCGACGAGGCGCGCGGCTGGGGAATCCGGGATGACACGTTCCCGGCCGCCGGTGAGGGACCCGAGCACTGGTTCGGCCTCGGCGTGCGCGACTACGCACACCATGCGCGGCGGCGTGCCCTGCTCGATAGCGGCCTGGCGCTCACTTCGGTGACGGATCGCCTCGCAGGCGACCTTGGCATCGAGGCGCGTGTGATGCCGGCCACCGACGACGACGTTCGCACGTATGTCACGACCTCTGACGGTGTCCTCGCGTGGCAGGAGTGGCTGGTGCGCGATAGGGCCGTGCCTGTTCCCACCGGGGTCGAGTACCGCGGCGCCGAGCTGGCGACGGGGAATGGCGACGCGCTCGTCGCGCTTCGCGACGCCGACCTGGTGCTGATCGCGCCTTCGAGCCCGATCGCCTCGGTCGCGCCGATCTTGGCCATTCCGGGGTTCACCGAAGCTCTTCGCGATCGACTGCGTGAGCACCCGGAGGGCGGAGGGGCCGGCGCGGATCGCGTCGGTGTGTGCCGGACGGCGGCGGTGAGCCCGGTCGTCGTGCGCAGGCCACTCGTCGGCGAGCGTGACCGGCTTCGCGCGCGTGCACGTTCCGCTCTGCTCGCGGCGCACGGGCTCGACCACACTCCAGCGGCCGTTGCAGGCATGTACCGCGAGTTCGTGGACACCTTCGTACTCGACCCCGTTGACGTCGAGGACCTGGAAGCGGTCGGCGACGCGACTGGACCCGGCACCGAGGTGATTGCCGCACCCGCGCCGACCACCACGGTGGAAGGAGTAGCGGCACTCGTGCAGGTCCTTCTCGGCGCCTGACGTGCTCCCGTCCCGCCCTCACCCACTCACGACTGCCGCGCTCGGATGGGTCGGCCTCGCAGACCTGTCGCGCGGATGTGACCCATCTCGTCGGGGAGCATCGTGGATCGCGCGGCGCCCGGTCATATATATGACTTGAACGGTCGAGAATATCTCCGTACCATTGCCGCTCCGCCGCAACTGCCTAGCTAGGGAGCGACATGTCCGACTGGGGCTTCGAGACCCGCATGATCCATGCCGGGGCGCAGGCCGACCCGACCACCCACGCGCGGGCCGTGCCGATCTACCAGACCACGAGCTATGTGTTCCGCGACACCGCACACGCCGCGGCCCTCTTCGGGCTCGAAGAGCTCGGCAACATCTATACGCGGATCATGAACCCCACTTCCGATGTCTTCGAGCAGCGGATGGCCGCACTCGAAGGCGGGGTCGGCGCGCTTGCCACTGCCAGCGGTCAGTCGGCTGAGACGCTCGCCCTGATGAACCTCTGCGAGGGTGGCGGGCACATCGTGTCGAGCTCCTCGCTCTACGGCGGCACGTACAACCTCTTCCACTACACGTTGCCGAAGCTCGGCATCGAGGTCTCCTTCGTCGCGGATCCGGATGATCTCGACGCGTGGAGCTCGGCGATCCGCCCGAACACGCGGGCGTTCTTCGCCGAGACGATGGGCAACCCGAAGGGTGACGTTCTCGACTTCGGCGGTGTCTCCGCGATCGCTCATGACAGCGGCATACCGCTGGTCACCGACAACACGGTCGCGACACCGTTCCTCTGTCAGCCGCTGCGCCATGGCGCCGACATCGTGATCCACTCGGCTACGAAGTTCATCGGAGGGCACGGCACGTCGATAGGCGGAGTCATCGTCGATGGTGGGGCCTTCGACTACGAGGGCAGCGGTCGCTTCGCGAACTTCACCGAACCCGACCCGAGCTACCACGGATTGGTGTTCTCACAGCTCCCCGACCCGCTCTGGCCAGCCCGCTTCATACTGAAGGCACGCTTGCAGTACCTGCGTGACATCGGTGCCGCACTGTCGCCGTTCAACGCGTTCCTGATGCTGCAAGGGCTCGAGACGCTGAGCCTGCGCATGGAGCGCCACTGTGACAACGCGCTCGCGGTTGCCCAGTGGCTGGAGCGGCGTGACGACGTGGCTTGGGTGAAGTACGCGGGGCTGGAGTCGAGTCCGTGGTACGAGCGCCGCAAGCAGTATCTGCCCGGAGGCTCGGGCGCGATCCTCGCCTTCGGCATCGCGGGTGGTGCGGCGGCGGGGAAGCGGTTCATCGAAGGCCTCGAGCTGTTCAGCCACCTGGCGAACATCGGCGACGTTCGGAGCCTGGCGATCCACCCGGCTTCCACGACCCACAGCCAGCTCACCGAAGCGGAGCAGGAGAGCACGGGGGTGAGCCCCGATCTCGTGCGGCTGTGCATAGGCATCGAGACGATCGACGACATCCTCGCAGACCTCGAAGCAGGCTTTCGCGCAGCCAAGGTCGCTTGAGGACGTGGCGTGACGTTCGAGTACAACCGTGCTACGACGGGCGCATGGCTGCCGGGTGATCCACCGGGGCACCGCAAGTTCGCGACAGTGCATGAAGACCGGCCGTGTGCACTGGAGCTTGGCGACCGGATCGAGCAGATCACGATCGCGTACGAGACGTGGGGTGAGCTCGATTCGACCCGTTCCAATGCCCTGCTGGTCATGCACGCGCTCACCGGAGATGCTCACGCTCACGGTTACGAGGGGGCTGGCCACCCGATGCCGGGATGGTGGGATCAGCTCATCGGGCCGGGAGCCCCGATCGACACCGATGAATTCTTCGTCGTCTGCCTGAACGTGCTCGGCGGCTGCCAGGGTACGACGGGGCCGTCATCACTTGCCCCCGACGGCAGGCCGTACGGGAGCCGGTTCCCGTGGATCACGCCGCGCGACCAGGTCGCGGTGGAGGCAGCGCTCGCCGATAACCTCGGCATCGAGAAGTGGGCGGCGGTTATCGGCGGGTCGATGGGTGCGATGCGCGTGCTCGAATGGGCGGTCGGTTATCCGGACCGTGTCGGCCTCGCAGTCATCATCGCCGTCGGAGCATATGCGACAGCGGAGCAGATCGGATTGTCGTCCTCGCAGAACAGGGTCATCCTTGCCGATCCGCACTTCAACGATGGCGACTACTACGACCAGGAGAACGGTCCGATCGAGGGCTTGCGGATCGCGCGTGAGCTCGGACAGATCTCCTATCGGAGCGAGCTCGAGTTCCACCGGCGCTTCCACCGCAAGGCCCAGGGCGATGAGGACCCGATGCACGGCGGGCGCTACGCGATCGAGTCGTACCTGCAGCACCACGGCGACAAGATCGTGAGCCGCTTCGACGCGAACACCTACCTGGTTCTATCGACGGCAATGAACCATCACGACGTCGGGCGCAACCGGGGCGGGATGGCCGACGCCCTTGCCCGCATCTCGGCCGACGTTGTGATCGGTGGGATCTCGACCGACCGCCTCTACCCGCTGCGGCTGCAGTACGAGCTGTGCGAGATGATCCCGCAGGCCCGCGGCGTGGAGGTCATTGCTTCACTCGACGGCCATGACGCGTTCCTCACCGAGACCGAGGCCGTAGGCAAGCTGATTCGCCGCGCCCTCCTGGTCTGATCCCGGCCGCTCCGCCTCGAGTCGGGTCGTCTTCGCGGTATAGGTGCGCGATGCTGAGCCACCTCGAGTGTTCGACGGCCGGAGCAGGGCGGGTGACGTCCGGGTGTGGTCTACTGCGCTCCGCCGGCAGCTGCGGCGGCGCCAGGAGCGGCAGGGGCGGTAGCTCTCGCGCCCGCTGCGTCACCGTGCACGACTATGTGGCGGCGGATCTTGGGGCAGATCACCTTCGTCTCGAGGTCACAGCGGGCGCAGACCCAGGTGCTCGACTCGGGTGCCTTCCAGAGCGCCGAGCCGCAGCGATCGCAGCGTGCCCAGCCTTCCGTGCACGCCCAGCCGTCCATGCGATTCGTGACCACGGGGCAGCCGCGGCCTCGGCACGTCGCCCACTGGGGGTCGGGTGAGAGAGCGCTCTGCGGGCAGACGATGGCGCACTTGCCGCAGTCGTTGCAGTTGATGTGCAGGACCTCGTAGGGGATGGGAGCGTCGTCGGCGATCGCGCGGCGGATGGCCCCCTTGGGGCAGGCGAAGACGCAGATGCCGCACCCGTCGCACGAGGGCCCGACGTCGAAGCTCACAGCCTCCACCGAATCGCGCGACATCCGCCCGTGAGCATCGCTTCACGGTAGTCGCAGGGCCGGGGGGAGGCCGTCGCGGGCCCAGTGGGCAGCCTGGTTCTGATGTTGATTACTATAGCGAGGATTGCTAGATTTAGAGCGTGGACGGTGTGCAGGGCGGTGGCACCAGTCCGCGTCCGGAGGAAAGTCGATGACACAGACCATTCTCGTGGTCGGCGCGTCCGGTTCCGGCAAGACGACGCTGATCGAGCGCATCGTGCCCGTTCTGAGGGCTCGCGGCCTGTCGGTAGGGACGCTGAAGCATGCACACCACGGCTATCAGCCGGATAAGCCGGATTCCGACTCTGCCCGCCACGCCGCGGCCGGCGCATCGCCGGTGGTGGTGGTCGGGCCCGAGGGCTTCTCGCTCCATCAGAAGACAACTGTGACGCATGTCGGCGCCCTGATCGCCAGGCACTTCGAGGGTACGGATATCGTCCTGGCCGAGGGTTTCTCCTCGGCCCGCGGCCGGAAGCTGCTCGTGCACCGCCGCGGCGTCACGTCCAAGCCACTCGCCCATTCGGAGGAGGTATTCCTAGCCGTGACCGACGAACCGCTCGGCTACCCGGCCGAGACAGAGCCCGACGACATCGATTCAGTTGCGAGCACGCTCGCCGCTTTCGTCGAGGAGAGCTCTGCCCCCGAAGTGACCCTGGCTGTCGATGGGGTCGACATACCGCTGACCGAGTTCGTGCGCCGCTTCCTCGCCGGGGCCCTCGTGGGCATGGTCGGGGAGCTCAAGGGCATCCCTGCCGAGCCGCACGAGATCTCCGTAGTGGTCCGGCGGGGCTGACCGGCGTGACGCAGGGACCCACGACGTCGGATTCATCCGCCACCGAGTCGCGCTATCGCGACCGGTGGACCTGGGATCAGGTCACCTGGGGCACGCACTGCCTCAACTGCCTCGCGACCTGCCCGTACCGGGTCTACGTGCGCGACGGCAAGGTCGCGTTCGAAGAGCCCGGAGGCAGCCTCGACGCGATCGAGGACGGTGTACCCGACCTCAATCCGCTCGGCTGCCAGAAGGGAAACGCCTGGAGCCGGCAGCTCGAGAGCGAGGACCGCATACTCCACCCGCTCAAGCGGGTCGGGGAGCGCGGCGGCGGCCAGTGGGAGCAGATCTCGTGGGACGCCGCGCTCACCGAGATAGCCGAGGCGTTCCTCGACGCCATCGACCTCGAAGGGCCCGAGTCGATCGTCTTCGAGGAGACAGTCGAGGGCGGCCTGCTCACCCAGGCGCCGTTCCTGCGCTTCGCCGGCCTCATCGGCGCCGTTACGCTCGATGCCAACGGTCTGGTCAACGACTTCCCGACGGGCCACCACATCACGTTCGGCAAGTTCTCGTGCTTGAGCAGCGTCGACGACTCCTTCCACTCCGACATCCTGCTGCTCTGGCACTCGAACCCCGCGTACACGTCCATTCCCTACTTCCACTACATAGCCGAGGCGCGGTACCTAGGCGCGAAGGTCGTCTGCATCGCCCCCGACTACAGCCAGTCGGCGGTGTTCTCCGACCTCTACGTGCCGGTGCGCGTCGGCAGCGATGCCGCTCTCGCTCTCGGCCTCTGCCAGGTGATCCTCGAAGAGGGCCTCGCCGACCTCGACTTCGTGAGGTCGCAGACCGACCTCCCGCTCCTCGTGCTGAAGGAGACCGGCCGGTTCCTCAGGGGGCCGGATGTCACACCGGGCGAGCCGGAGGACTCGTTCTTCTGGTGGGACGAGTCCGACGGGCTGGTGAGCGCCCCGCGCGCGAGCTTGCTGCTCGACGGAGCGCGTCCCGCCCTCGAAGGCGAGTGGAAGGTAACGCTCCACGACGGCAGCACCGCCGAGGTCACCACCGTCTTCGAGCTGCTCGAGACCCAGCTGGCCGGTTACACGCCCGAGCAGGCAACGAAGATGTGCGGCACATCGCCGGAGATGATCCGTGAGCTGGCCCGCATGATCGCCGGCAAGCGGGTCAAGATCATCGAGGGCTTCAACGCTCCGAAGTTCTACCACGGTGATCTCATGGAGCGGGCCATGTGCCTGGTCCTGGGTCTCACCGGCAACTGGGGGCGTCCGGGGACCGGCATCACCGGCCTCGCACTCGCAGGGCTCGACGGCTACTTCCTGTTCCCCATGAAGACGCGTCGGGGGATCGACGAGACGAATCGTGTGCTCGAGGGAATCGACGGCGCGATCGGGATGCTCCGAGAGCAGAACCCCGACGCTTCCGAGGAGATCATCGGCAATCAGCTTCTCCAGATGGCAGTCGTATCGGGAACCTCGACGCCGCCTGCCTTCTTCAACTACCACCACCTCGAGTACAAGGAGTCGTGGGACAACCCGGAGTGGTCCGACCCGGCGATGAAGCGCACCTTCGGCGAGTACTTCACCGAAGCGATCCAGCGCGGCTGGTGGGGTGGACTCACTCGGCCTGGAGCCGACACCGACCCGCAGGTGTTCATGACCGTGGGCACCAACCCGCTCCGTCGATCCCGCGGAGGGCGGAAGCACTTCGTCGAGGACCTCTGGCCGAAGCTCGAGATGATCGCCTCGGTCGACTTCCGCATGTCGTCCACTGCGCTTCACGCCGACATCGTGCTGCCCGCGGCGATGCAGTACGAGCGTACGAACCTTCAGTATGCGATAACGAACACGTTCCATGTCGGGTTCTCCGAGAAGGCAGTCGCTCCTCCCGGCGAGGCGAAGACGGAATGGGAGATCTTCGCTCTGCTCTCGGCAAAGCTGCAGGAGCTGGCGATCGAGCGAGGCGAGACCGAGTACCTAGACGGCCGCCGTCAGCCCCGACACCTCGACACACTCCTCGACGCGTACACCTCGAGCGGCGCATGGGAGAACGAAGACGACATCGTCGACGAGTGGGTGCGCGACTCGGCAGAGATGGGCACGCTGCCGCGCGGCACTTCGATCGACTCTCTGCGCCAGGATGGAAGTGTGCGTTTCACCGGTCTGGGAATGTTTGCTCCCGGCCTGTCGGTAGCGACCGACGTGAAGCCCGACAAGGTGCTCACGGCATACACGTGGCACGTGGAGAAGGGTGTGCCGTTCCCCACGCTCACGCGACGGGCCCAGTTCTACATCGATCACCCGTGGTTCATGGATGCGGGTGAGGCGCTGCCGGTGCACAAGGACCCGCCGAAGTCGGGTGGCGAGTACCCCCTCATGATCACCAGTGGGCACTCGCGCTGGACGGTGCACTCGATAGCGATGGGGAACAAGACCCTCCTCGGTACGCACCGCGGCCGGCCTCTCGTGATACTCAGCTCCGATCTCGCAGCCGCACGCGGCGTCGCCGACGGCGACGAAGTAAGGGTGTTCAACGACCACGGCAGCTACGTCGCGATGTGTCGTGTCGCCGGGCGCGTCCGGCCTGACCAAGTGATCGTGTACAACGGGTTCGAGCCGTACATGTTCCCCGGCTGGGAAGGCGCGAACGACGTCGAGCCCGGAATGGTCAAGTGGTTGCACCTCGTCAGCCGGTACGGCCACCTGAGATACCTCCCGTTCGGCTGGCAGCCCGTTCCGGCCGACCGGGCCGTGTTCGTCGACGTAGAGAAGGCGGAGTCCTGATGTCGGGGATCGAGTTCAAACCTGGATACCAGCAAAGCGCGTCGCCGGCGGCGCTCGACCCGCAGGAGCAGCTGCAGGTCGCCCGCGCGTTCGAGGAGACCGGTTCGCTGTTCCGGTTGCTCTCCACGCTGCGCACCCGTCGCATGGGTCTCGGCTACAAGAGCGAGACCGGCAAGGCCGAGACATTCGAGTGGGCGGGCGGCAACACGGTGACTCAGCCCGAGGGTCCGCTCGCATGGGAGTCGCAGGCACCGCCTGTGCGCCTCTCAGAGGTGGAGGAGGCGCTGCTCGCGTGGGCCGCTCTCGGTCCTAATGGCGTGGTGCTCGCCGATGTTCCGGTGCAGGGTGCGCTCTCCGGGTTGCTCTCCTGGGCAGGGCGCACCATTCCCGCGTCGTCGAACGACCTTGCCGTCGATCTGATGGTCGTCAACGACGACGGCGTATCTCTCTACCGCCCTGTTTCGGAACGCCTCTCGACGATCGAGATCCGCACTCCCGACGACTACGCGAAGGTGCTGAGCTGGTATCGCAATGATCGCGTTCAGATCGATCCGGCGCGTCCCGACATCGGGTGGATGACCGCCCCAGAGGGCACGCACAACGTCAACGCGATGGGCCCGGGCCAGTACAACCTGAACCGCCCCGGCAGCACCTGGTTCCTCCCCGTCGGCGATGTCGGCCTCGAGTGGTTCAACATGCTGCTGTCGGCGTACGAGTGGTCGGGCTTCTACATCCAGGACCCCGACTCCGGGAAGCCCGCAGGATGCGACGAGTGGATTCGGCCGGGATTCCTGGAGGTCGGATTCCCGATACCGATCTTCGATGAGCTCGCACTGATTCTGCACGCCTCGCAGGTCGCTTGCTCTGTGCAGAACATCCGTCTTGCATGTGAGGCGCTCGGTCTAGGTGCGTGGGCGGTCGGCTCGTACTCTGATGACATGGTGCTTGGTGCGTATCCCGACATCGCACGCGGCCTCGGGTTCTCGTTCCTCGAACGCGACAACGACCGCAACCCGTCGAAGACGGTCACTTGCCTCGGTCGCCCCGGTGTGATCGAGCCGGTCGTCGTGCCGTCCGCGAAGTTCCCCAATGCGGCCGCTGCGGTCAAGTACGTGAAGGAGCTGCGCTACCAGAGCGGCGCGCAGCTCTCGCGTGAAGAGAACTGGGACGAGCGCAACAACGGTCCTTTCACTCCGGGGACCATGCGAGAGATCCTCGAGCATCCGAAGTCGCACATCCCCGACTGGGTCGAGCAGGCCGCGATCCAGACCGTCGACTGGATCGTGAAGAAGTACGGCGCGTGCCCCGCATACGTCAGCCCGGTGCGGGCGAAGTTCTCGGTGCAAGTGCACCATGTAGATCCCGACTTCTACCGCCGCTACCAGACCGGAGACGGCCACCCGTATGCCATCACCCCGGCCATTGCCGACCACTTCGCAGCCTGGCATCCGGGCGAGCCCGACCCCACAGCGAACGCGTAGATGGGCAGCTACTGGTGGGGGATCGTCGGCTCGTACCTGCATCTCATCGGGATGGCCGCGTACCTCGGCGGTTCCCTCACGATGGAGTTCGTCGTCGGCCCCGCGCAGAGCGCGATTCCTCCCGCACAGGCTCAGGTCATGGGTCAGAAGACCGCCGACAAGTTCCTGATCGTCGTCTGGGGCTCGCTCGGCCTGTTGCTGGCGAGCGGAATCGTCCAGGCGTTCTACAAGGGAACCAACAGGATGGTGCTGCTGGGCGCTGGATGGTTCAGCTCCTCCTACGGCTGGACCCAGTTCCTCATGATCATTCTCTGGATGGTGCTCGTCATCAACGGACTGATCATGACCTTCGTGTTGCGGCCCAAGCTCGCCGGAAAGATGAGTGCACAGGTCGGTGCACAGCAGGTGCAGGCGAAGCAGCAGGAGATGATCAAGGCTGCGCGCCTGATCACCAGGATCACACGCATCGACCTCGGCATCGCGCTGTTCCTTCCTCTGGCCGGTGCCGGCCTCATCAGAGGTGCCGGCCTCTTCACGGGCACGGCCCTCTTCGACCTGACGGCCCTGATGGGCCTGCACTGAGCGGTGTCATGGTCGTTCGTCGCGCGCTACGTGGAGCTCGTCGCCTGGTCGGTGTACCTGGGCGGGGCCCTCGTCATGGAGCTCGTGTGGCGGCCGGCCCAGGAGCACTTGCCGATGTCGCAGATCGGAGTCGCGTGCCAGAAGATGGGACGCCGCTACCGGTGGATCGCCCTCGCGATGCTCTGCGTGATCGGGCTCACGTCGCTGACGCTGTTGCCCGGTCGTGCATCGGAGACGCTTTCGATCTCGTCGCGCTTCGGGCGGAGCGTGCTCGCGCTCGTGCTCTGCTGGTGTGCTCTAGTGGCGCTCGTCGTGTCGATGGCGTTCTCGGCGCATCCTGCCCTACACGTGCGCATGCCGAGCGACCTCGACCCGGACGCACGCGCGGCGGCGAGAGCAGAAGTAGGGCGAGCGATTCGTCGCATGGATCGCACCCTGCGCTCGGAGCTTGCCATCGCGCTGACAGCCACGCTCTTCGCCGCGTCACTCTCGGCCGGCGGTCTTCTATGACGGGGGTTCTCTAGATGCCCAAGACAATTGCGATCACGCCTTCCTGGTACTGGCCCGCACGTGTGCCGCGTGTCGTCGGCGTTCCGCCGTTCAGCCTGCCCGAGCTGTTGTCGGACCGCAGGGCGCGCCACGACCCGGACGGCCTCGCCGTAGTGGACGGAGTCGAACGGCTCACGAACGCGCAGCTCGCGGCGGAGGTGGCGGCGGCCGCATCCGGCAACATCGACGCGGGCGCGATGTCGTCTGCCGACCCCACCGTGCGCGGACTCGTCGCATTTCTCGGCGCGCTCGCTGCAGGCAGGCAGGTTCGCTTCGACGAGTCGGGGGCGGCAAGTGAGGGTGGTGCCGGCGCGGCCGACCTGCGGGCCGCGGCGGTCGGGTTGGCCGCAGCCGGCACGACGGCCTGGCACTCCCAGCGAGGTCTCCTTGCCGGTGCCCTGTCGTTGGGTGCCTTCCTGCAGGTGGGCGCGGAGCGCCCCTGGCTGTCGACGTTCGGCCTGGGCTCTTGGGAGGGCCTGTACGGAGTCACCGTGCCGCTGGCCATGGGTGCACCGCTAGTGCTGTCGGCGCCCGGCGAGGGGGCGCTAGAGCACATCGTTCGCGAAGGCGCGGGGATCGGTTTCACCGACCTCGCGTCGGCATACCAGACGAGTCGCGAGGCGAAACGCGACGTCAAGGCTGTGCGCGGCGTGCTCGGCAGTCTCGTTCTCTCCACCGGAGG
>Ga0172375_10007159_pt1 | contig 15363 bp, 27 predicted proteins | sample LakKiv1m_FD_114537 | JGI IMG/M metagenome (GOLD analysis project Ga0172375, IMG submission 114537) | Freshwater microbial communities from Kabuno Bay, South-Kivu, Congo - kab_092012_11.1m | ecosystem: Environmental > Aquatic > Freshwater > Lake | place: Democratic Republic of the Congo... | reverse complement strand
TTTCTTGATACTGAATTACATCTCCGCTACCATGAGCTTGTAAAGTTTTATCCCAATTTAGATGAGGGTGGATATATTTTAGTCCACGATATGCCCCGCACTTTATGTCAGGGAAATGTAAATTCTGACCATCCTGATTTTAAGAATTGGCCTGTGGGTGAGCTCCCGAAAGAATTTGAAGAATTACTAAAAACAAGAAAGTTAATGCCTTTTCATTTTGGGGATGCGAGAGGGCTTGTCGGATATTATAAAGTTCATAAAAATGACTATGTGTGTAGGTGAAACTAAACCAACGGAACCATTCAGTAGTTACAAAAGACGTTCTTGATTATCAGTTATGGGCTGGTGTCCCCACAAAATTTATTAAATTTACACTACATTAAATATGAAAATTTTAGTAACTGGTGGAGCTTAAAAGCAGATGTTCCACAAGATAAACAATTTATTACTCTAATGTTAGATGTCCACAATATATTAAAAGTTAAAAATCCTTCTATCAATCCTGAAACGGATAAGAGAGCAATTTATTTCAAATGATTAAACCAGATTTATTTATTACTTGGCCAGAACACGTAGATTATCCTTTATTCAGATACTATTTAGAACTATATAGAGAGTTTTTTAATCGGATTGTGGTTGTCTTTACACAGGGATTAAAGGAACGTAATCTCAAACCATTTATTAAAACCGCCCTTAAAGATGTAGATTTTATTGACTCTCATTATATGCTTCCCGATTGGAGACAAAATGCCATGATGTCGCTTCTTGACGCTTCAAACTCCAGCCATTTCTTAAACATGGAGCAGGATTTTATGATACGACCTGATGATTTAAAAGAAGTTTTATCCCATATACGAAACCACGATTTTATAGGATTTAAAGAGGGAGATAGAATTCATCCAGCTTTTAGTATTATTAAACGGGGTAATTTATACCTAACAAGTAAAGACTTTTCAGCCTATCCCGATAAAGGTATGGACCACTTTGGATTATTCTTTAAAGAGATGAGCAACCTTTTTAAATTTAAAGATATCAATGATTTTGGATTAGTTTATAAAAAATCATATTACCATTTGAACGGTCTAACTCAAAATTACCATTGTTTTCGGGAAAACCAGCCGTTTTATAAACCTGATGAATTTCTAACCTATAATCACCTTGTTCAAAAACTTAAAATATCTCAATCCCAAGAATTTATGAGTTATTCAGAAGCTATTGAAAAAGCCTTTGGAAAGGGAGAGAATGAAACTATTAAAAGATTTTTTCCTGTTACAAGTTAAGAATTTTTTTATGTCTATTACAAAAGAAAAGCCTGTAAAGACGATTTCCCAATGTGGGCAGTGTGGAGAGTCATTTGACGGAATGGTACAACTTAAAGACCATATTAGAAAAGTACATTTACCCGAAAGAATAGCAAAATTTAATCAGGGCACAATAATTGACCAAACCCCAAAAGTTAAAGAAGAAAATTTAGAAATAAAACCGTCAGAAAAAAAGATAACGGAAGTTCAACCAGCCATGCCTATCATAAAACCAGAGCCGATTATATTGGAATACCGATTTAAAGGAATGTGTCCTGATTGTCGGCACGAACCAAGAACGATATTAATTGATATAGATGATTATAGTTTAGCCGTTGCTTTTTGCTCAAATTGTAATAAGAAGTTAATTCAACAAAAGGTTATTCCTATAAACCATCAGGGGAAACAGGGGAAAAAATGAATATCTTTACTGACTTTCATCATTCTGGGCTTCTGTATGCTCTAAAACTTCTTTTAGAAGATAGATTGGGACATAATCTATTCCGCCCTGTCGGTATGGATTGGTTTCCTGAATGGTGGGATATAGCTAAACCTTACAATAACGATATCAATACCGCCAAACAGTACCTTCAGTTGAAGCCAGAATATATTCCCACGGACGGAACTCCGCCCTTAAATAAAATCTTATCTAAATTACCGAGAGATTATAGAGTTGAAGAACAGGCTCATTGTTATGTTCAGAAGTGTATCACACTACAACAATTTATAGATATGGACATAGATGTTATTATCGCTTCTATTCCTGACCACGCTTTAACTTATAAACGATTACGGGATAAATATAAGCCAAAAGCCAAGCTCGTTTTCCAAATGGGGAATATGTTCAATGAAGTAAATGAGTTGATTAGAGATGGGATTATTAAAAACCTATTAGCCTCAACAATCAAATTCCCTGTTTCCTGTCATTCAGTGTTCTATCATCAGGAACTTAATTTAGACGTGTTCCACCCTCGAGCCATGCCTATCGGTGAACGGATAAACTCTTTTGTGATAGGACTTCCAGATGAAAAAGTTTTCTTTGAGTATAAAAAATTACTACCCGAATATACTTTTACCGCTTATGCTTCAAAATATACGCCTTTTATTCAAACCATTAGGGAACTTGCTGATAAAATTGCTGAAAGTGATTGGATATTTCATAACAAACCGAGAGGAGATGGTTTTGGGCATCTTCTTTATTCAACTGCTTTTATCGGGCGACCTTTAATCATAAATTTCTCGGATTATTCTGACAAATTGGGGGGGGAACTTTTAATTGACGGGATAACCGCCATTGATATAGGAATAAGGACACCTTCCCAGAATGTAGAACTTATTAGGAACTCTAATCCCGTTCAAATGGGATTGAACTTATCTAAGAGGGTTAGGGAACTTGTGGACTATGAAAAAGAAGCTCAAAAAGTTAAGTCATTTCTGTCAGATTTAAAAGATTGATAAAAAGAGGTAGAAAGATACGTCAATCTTTTTTAACAGGGCTTGTAGCCCGATTTATGATGTATCAAACTATATCACTTTTCTAAAAGTAGGGTAATTGAGGCTAACCAATTTTATAGCAAAGAAATCTGCGTTGATGTTTTTCTTTTGAAAGTCGCCCAATCGTAATCAACTAATTTATATTTTTGTTCGTCAATATGTTTAGACTTGAACACTTCGTCATTATGAAAGCATATATCCAAATCCTCGTAGGGAATATGGATAAACTCGTTTCCCCACCATATCTCCAACCCTAACTTTTCCCGTCTTGCGTCATCAACTTGATAATCCCGAACAGAAGCAAAGCCGTGAAAGAGCCTGTTTATTTCAATTTTTTTATATTTCTTATATTTCATAGTTTATAAATAAAAATAATAATCAAAAGAGCACTAATTATTCCCATAAATTATAAACAATAATATTTTTTAACAACAATCATCAATCGTTAAACTCCAAACTTGTACTATAACAATCCTCACAAACAAGGTGTCCGTCTGACCTTTCGCAACTTTCTTCAACAGTTATTCTTTTTCTACAATCCCAACATTTAATACTATCTGTATCAGCATCTCCGTATCCTTGAAAATCGTACTCCTTTTTCATTATTTCTTCTGTAAATAGGTCTTTCATAGGCTAATAAAATCTTGATAATATTGACAATTCACAAGCCCTTTAGTTCCTAAATTCCATTGACATAGGGCTGATACTAAATTCTTTTCAGGTTCTAACTTTGAAAGCCAAAACTCTGCCCTCTCAACTGCTTTCTCAAACGTGGGATAACATATAACTTCCCCTTCGTTCATTACTCCAAACCCGCCAAACCCCTGTCCTTTTATTCGGCAACTATCAGTTTTACCCCTTTGTGTTTCAAGTTGATAGATATTCCATAATATATTCCCATGTTTTTGAGCTTGTACTATCTCAAACTCTGTCTTTTCTTTAATTTCCTTGCGTGCCAATGGCTCTTCCTTGCGTGTTTCCTTAGGGCGAGCTACCTCCCTACGTTGAATTACAACGGGAGCTTGAAACTTGATAATTACAGGCGTCTGAAATATAACCTTATTTTCATCATACCAGCGACTAACCGAGTAAAAACAAAAGCCCGTCAAGGTTATTGCTCCAATAATTCCAATAATCACAGCGTACACTTTCATCTTTTTAGTAATTTTCTTTACTTTCTTCTCAATTTCCGTTGTTTTTTTATCTGCTTTCATTAGATTTATCATGTTTTTTATAGATTTTTTTCAAATCTTTGTAACTTGTAATCCCATACTTTTTTATAAACTCTTTGACTGTCATATTAGTTGCTAAACGTATCCCCGCACTTTTCACACGTCCAAGTATATTGAACGTCATCAGCTCCGTTGGATACTGAACTTTTAATTAGTCTTCCTCCGCATCTGTTCGGGCAAATATCGGTAGTTACTTCGTCATTTCTCTCTATTTCGCTATCATCAAACCCGCCTATTTTATCTATTATCGGATTATCGATATATTTAGCGTTCATATTTTATTGATTAGAACTTCTAACTTTTCAATATATTTAGCCATTATTTCTACCTTTTCCTCATACACTTGTATTTGTTTTCTTAGATTTTCTATAAGTTTTTCCTGTACTTCTATCTGTTTTTCCAATAATTCAAACTCTTTTATATTTGACATAGATATTTTTTAATTTTTAATATTTCCAAACTGTATTTAACCCCATCAAGCCATTTTGAATACATAAGAGCTATAACTGGTGTAACTTTATCATTTTCGTTCTCTTGTAATATGCTTGATAGCTCGTACCCTTTATATGATAAGCCCCAGTCTATAAACTCTATTTTGTCCGCCATTTTAACTATCTTTTTTGATAGTTCCCTATTTTTCATATATTTATTTATTAACTTTTAATTTTTTCAATCGCATTTTTAAGTGCTTCCCAATAACAACAATCACAAAAATTATCCGCCATTTCAGAGGTTATTTGTTCTATTTCTTCATCAGTCATTTTTAAAGCCTCTTTTTTACTAATAAAACGTGTTATATCCTCTCTACAAACTGACGTTATATTAAAACTTTTCCCCATTTTTTCAGACAGTTTTTTGTCTGATAGTTTCCCTATGTTTATTTTTTTCATAATATTAAAAAAGACTATTTATAATATATCCTTTGATTCCACTATCTATTTTTTCCCATTCTAATAATTCATCTCCCGTTATTACTACTCCCGTTACAAAACCTTTTCTATATATCCAAACTTCAGGATATGTATACTCAGTTTTATATCGTCTTTTTTGATAAGGGGAAATCTTAGCCCATTTTTTAGCTACTACTTCTTTCCCCTCTTTTCCTAACTCTTTAATTAACTTATCAATAGCATTTTTAAAATCCTCGTATTTTTTCATATATTTAATAAAATCATTTATATATTTATAATGAATTGATAATATGATAAGTTGGTACGCTCATTTTATGAAAACAAATAGTTAGAATTGCTAAACCGTCACTATTTTTAACTAAGCTATATTTAAATCCCCGACCATTTTTAACAAGATGAGTATTGCTAATATCAATCTTGTTTTCTTTTCCAAAATTATTCAAATTGATTAGAGCCATATTTTCTATTATGTCTTTCATATATTTAACTTTAATTTATAACTTCTAAAATGGTCTCTTGCTGTTATTCTTTCCTCTTTTCTTGCCTGTTTTTTAGCTTCCTCGTATGCTTCCAAATCCTCTCTAACTTCATCTGGAATAATACCCCCTTCAAAAGTATCAGGATCATCATACCCGCTTATATATCCTTTATTTTTCATAGGTTTAATTTAATTTATAATTCGCCTAACATATTTTCATTATGGATTTTATGTACTTTTTCCATAACAATATGATTAAGTCTTAACAATTCCCGCTTGTCATTTTCTGACAAGTGATAACCATTTTCATACTGTTTCAACCATTTATACCATTCGTTCAATTCGTCTTTTTTCATATAATTTTTAATTATGAAGCGTTAAGCTCCATTTAACTTATAATCCACAAAGCAAGCAAATTTTAAATCTTACTTATTTTTAAACGCTTCCCAAGCCAATTCGTCTTGTTTAAAAACCTTTATTCCTTTTGTTTTCGCTGATTTCACTACAGCTCGCCAACCTGCTCCCGATCCGTCAATCTCAGTTTTATATAGTACCTGTAATGCTGATACTAAGGCGGTTGATAATTTATCATATCCATACCCACCAGCCATCCCGATACAATGGTCAGAATATCCAAGCCAAGCACGTACAACGCCAGAGCGGGACAAAGTAAACGATATAACGTTTATATTCTCGCCCTGCTTTGTATAGAATACTTCAAAGGGGTCATGAGTTTTCATATTATTTTTATTCAAGGATAATTATTAAAACTTGCTTTGTGCCTTGTGGTTTATAAGTTTTTTGATTGACAACTTGAACAAGGGCAGAAAATCATTCTGCCTTGTCTTGTATTATTGTATTTTTTCAATACGGTCTAATTTATATAACGTAATCCATAAGTTCCCGATTATGTATCCTATATGTAATACAGTCCCATCTTTTTTGTCTACATACATTTTAGAAGCATTTTTATATCCTAATTTTTCTAATAATGCTTTTCGTGGATACTTTCCAAGATCATCATAATGCTGTCCGTATTGGTCAATTCCCATTGTAAACATAATATCAAGACTGGTAAAACTCCAATTTCTAATTTAAGGATAGCAACAAGGCCGTCATGCCTTGTTAAACTTTTTTGTTATAACATTACCATTTATAAGTTTAGTTTTTTGAATAGTTATCTTACTAAAATTTATAATAGTTTCTTTTATGTTATATACATTAGATAATTTCGTTAATTTTTTAACCATAGAGCGTCAAAGTATCAGTAATTTATAATATATCTGATAACCTTGTTGCTATCCTCGTAAGAGTCTTACCGCTTGTTTCAGTTGTCAATCTCTAATTGTTAAAGTGCTTTAGATTATTTATTGCTGAAAGGGGTATAAGCTAATTTTTCCTCATCAAATAACCTTTCCAGCTCAACTTTTAATGCCTTTTTTATTTTAAGTAAAGTATCAAGCGTTATAGAACTTTTACCCGTTTCAATTTCCGAGATATAAGACCTGTCAAGCCCCGTTAAGCCTGTTAAATCCATTTGTGTTAAACCCTGTTCTTTTCTAATCCTTTTTATGTTGAAGCCTACCTCTTTTCTGAATTGAAGTTTATTTTTGTTTTCCATATACCACAATCCTATCATATTAAATCCATTTTGTCAATAGGCATTTATAAAATAGGCACAAGAATATATAAGTATATATATAATAGATAGTTGATGTGGTTTGATATAGTCCTTTAAATTAGCCTCACAAATTATGCCTGTTTTGTATCCTTCCCAGACTTCAGGACTCACCAGCCGTGCCTTCTTCCTGCGTGAAGCCGTGCCTTTTAAAGTCCGAAGCCGTGCCTATACCCGTCCGAAAAAATTATAATAAAAATGATTTTTCAGAGTTTTCTTATAGGTCTTTTTATTGTCGTGATGCCCTAAACATTATAGGTTAGATGTTAAAAAACACCTCTTGACAATAAAATAAAACTATGATAATTTTTTAATAGCTTGTTATCAACGCCCACGATAAACAGGCTTCAATAAAACTTAAAGCACTTTTAAAAATGGGAGCAGGAAAAACAACTTTCAAAGGCGGGGAAGTCGCAAGAATAAACCGCCCGTTATAATTTTTTTATTTTTTTTATGCCGAAATATATTCAGCTTCCGCTAATAGCTTCATTAAAAATTAAAAGCTATTCTATTACTTATGTTAAAAAAAACAAAACACCCAACAATAGAACCAAAAACGCTTGACTTAATCAGCCCGAAAGATACGAGCGAAGTAGAAAAGGAGCTTTCACCCGTTCGGGAACTATTACAACAGCAAACGCTAGACAGGAAATATAGGCGCTTTCTATTATCAATTTTAAATTAAAAAATATATGAAAACTTTCAAATTCGGAGGGATTGATATTACTATTTTAGAGCAACAGAACAACCAAATTCCAACAACTGCGCAGGAAATAGAACTTCCCGCAGATGATAGAAAAGCTCTAGCTATTGCTATTGAAAAAGACCTCCCAACCCTACTAATAGGGGAAACGGGAACGGGGAAAACATCAATAATTAAATATCTAGCTTTCAAAAGAAAGCAAGGTTATACCCGTATAAATATGAACGGGTATAGCACACCCGACGAGCTAATAGGAAGTAAGTCAGTTAAAAATGGCGCAACCTATTACGAGGACGGACAACTAACTAAAGCTATGAGGGAGGGACACATAGTGGTACTTGACGAGATAAACGCAACCCCGCCCGATTGTCTTTTCATTTTACACGGATTACTTGATGACGATAAACGGGTAACACTACCAAACGGGGAAGTTATAACACCGCATCCTGATTTTAGATTTTTTGCGACAATGAACCCCGACTATGAGGGTACAAAAAGCCTAAACCGAGCCTTTGCCGACCGCTTCAATATAGTACTAATAATTGACGTACTAAACCCAAAAAAAGAGGAAGCTTTACTAGTAAAACGGGAAAAAATAGACGTTGACAACGCTTCTAAAATGGTAGTCACAGGAGTACAGGCAAGAAAATGTTATATTGAACAAAAGACGCTAACCTTTGTATCAACCCGCAGTCTTTTACAATGGGCAAAATTGATAGGTCAAGGTCTATCAGTCAAACAAGCTTATATTCAAGCTATTTTAAATAAAACCCAAGAGAGAGAGCGCCCCGCATTTATGGATATATATAACTCAGTTTTTAAAGTCGCACCCGACGATACGGGAGCCGATAACAACCAACCTATAGTTACAACAAAAGGCGAATTAAAACGACTTGAGAAACTAATAGAGGACAACAGGCTAGACGCCCAAGAGCAATATAACAAACGACAGGAACTAGAGACCAAATTAAACAATTTACGGGATATTGAACAGAAAGCGCTAGAAGTGGAAAAACTAACAAAGGAGGCGCAAGAGATAAGAACCAAGTACGAGGAATTGAAAGCAGTAATTGATAATATCAAAAAGGCGACAGGGTAAGCCTATAACCCACCCCCTCCCGACCAAAAGGGAGGGGGGATTAACAATTAAAATTATTATGTTAAAACCAACTAGGGAATATTTAAAACTTCTAACAGAAACGCTATCAAATAAAACAGGAGTAACAATTAGAGAAGGGAAAAATTGGAGCTCTAACTTAAAAACAAAAGAAGTTATATATAAAATGGAGGACTTGAAAGACCTAGATTATCCGATTGTCAGAGGATTATTGCTTCACGAAACCGCACATATTAACTATACGGAAGCGGACAAAAACGAAGCCAACCGCCCGATAGTTAAAAAATACGGACAAGTTATACACGAAATATACAACGCTTATGAGGATATAAGGATAGAAAATAAATTGAGGGATAGATACGGGGATTACGCCGAAAGTAGTTTAAATCAAACAAACGTCCACGCTATAAAATGTCAGCTGGAAAAGACAAAAGGCGACTTAACACCCGCCCCGAAATTACATCAATTTTTGCTTATGACTTTATTTTCCCACGACTCATATATCAACCCGCTATCAGAACAATTATTAGGGTACGGAGCTTCAAAAATTATTTTTAATAGAGAGAAACTTAAAATTGACGAGGCAGTCATTAAAAAATTAATAGATAACCGCAATATGTTATCTGACTTTTATTATAGTGTTAAACTAGCTACAACTACTCTTGAACTTATGGATATGGTAGACAGGGAGCTAATTCCGATAATTAAGGACTTCATAACCCAAGCCCCCCCCGACCAAAAAATACCCAACTTGTCAAACAGGGAACAAATGGGAGGAGGCGATACAGGAAAACAATCACAGGGAAGCGGGGAGGAGGAAGTATTAACGGAACAGGAGGCAAAGGCAATTCTAACTCCGTATATCAGCACTCTAGCACATAGATTACACGATATCTTGGAGGAGCAAAGAGCCACCCGATACAGAGGCGCCAAAAAGTCTGGGAAGCTCTTAAGCCCAAACGCCTATAAAGTACTAACAGGGGATACCCGTATATTTTCACGAAAGACCACGCCCGACGCCCCTAATTATGAAATCTTTTTAGGTCTTGACAGCTCAGGAAGTATGAATAAAACAAACCGAGTATATTACGCTAAATTATCAGCCGTACTGCTAAAAGAGGTCAGTAAAAAGTTAAATTTTAAAATAACAACTTATTCATACGGAGATTTTACTAACCGAATGGAAACATTAGACGAATATAAAAATACGGGAGGAGGAACAAACGACCTGTCATTAATTGCCGAGATAAACAAAAAACTTAATCCCGACAAAAAAAGTCTTATTTTTATTATTACTGACGGATACGCCAACCGAACCGACAGCACTAAACAACAAGCCGAATATCAAGAGCAAGAAGCAGAAGCCACCAAAAAAGGCGCAACTATTTACGGAATAGGTATGGGCAAATTAAACAATATTATATTTAGAAAAAATTATAGGAACGCCGTTATTGTTCCTAATATTGAAGACCTCCCAGCCGAGATGATAAGCATAGTCAGACAAGTGATACACAGATGAAAGCAATAGCAATTCTTTTTATCATTCTATTTTTATTGAAAAATGAATGAAACTTCCCCGCCCTTAAAAAAGGCGGGGATTTTTTTTCCCTGCTATTTTTTTAAACCTCTTGATAAAATACAGCCAAATTAGGCATTTAGGCACGACCACCCACGACCTCCCCTAAAAACCTGCCCTTAAAATGACCTACAAGCCACCTCCAAAAAATTCAACGTACCTTTCTACCTTAAAAAATACACCCCCCTAAAATGTCAAAATAATAAGATATGAAGCTAAAAACCACTATATCAAACTATATCACAGGCACGAATTATCATCAGTCAGCCACAAATAAGATTAAAATGTCAATAACACTTCTTAAAATGCCCTACAATAAGCCCGATAGCTCCCAAGCTATCCACCACCATTTTTCAACAAATAAGCCCGACAGCACCCATAAGAACGTTAAAAAATGGTATTCTAGTAACGCCCGAGATAACCACCACCACTACCTCCCTAACAAAACAACTATATCAAAAAGGTACACGCCCTATACTATGTCAAAGTATATCAACCAATCAACCACAACCGCCCGACTAACAGCCACAAACAAAGATATAACAAAACAGTACAAAAGCCCATTTTATAAGCCACAACCTCCCACCCTCCTAATAGCCACTCAAACATATATAACACTAGTTATTGATAGATAAGAATTGAAGCTAGAATATACTAGTACTCCCTACTCACAAATAACCGTTATTATTAGTTAGATTGTTACTACTTGCTACAAGACAAAAGAAAAAGAGGAAAATACTACTACTACAAGACTAAAACATCATCTAAAATACATCATCCAAGAGTAGCAAAAGGAGGTATGACCATAGGCACGCACAGGCACACTACTACTACTAATAAAATATATAGTCTCTCATATTCGCAAAACTACTACTACACACTTATTTAAGGTTTAGATTGTTAGAATAGTGAAAACCAAGAGAAAGGGGAAGAAATATTTTAGGGAAGTACAGAAATAGGATACCCGTTGGGTATATGTTGGGTATACTTTGGGTATACTTGATGCATATCTCATATATATTGGATTTGACATATAGATACCCTTTGGGTATACTTTGGGTATATGAGTAAAATATCTCTCTCAATCTCAAAAGAACTATTAGCCTCACTTGACTCTTACTGTGAACAATTTAAATATGAACGCTCTGAAGCAATAAGACAGTCTATTCGTAACATGATATACCCAAAGGACATACCAAGTACACCTAATATAGTTAATAAACCCATTTTTATGGATGGAGAGGAATTTACCAAAAGATATAATGAAATAGATGAGTCTGTTAAAAATGGAACCTTCAAAACCAAGGAGAATGGGAAAATGAAAAATAGGGAAGTTTCGGTTGAGGAGATGAAAAGGGAGGTATCCCTTGATGAGTTGGAACTTCAAAAACAGGAGAAGATAAAAAAGGCCAGAGAATCCATTACAAATATAGAGAAGAATAGTAGGGCTCCCGTTTTCTGTCCTAAGCATGGGACTATGAGGGTAGGAGACCATTATACTTGTGGATGTTTAATATGAGATTTTTCAGGACTAAACATACAGGGCAGATAGAATTTAATGAATGTAGGGGTAAAATAATCGTTAAAAGGGGGAAAATTATGTTTTTTCTCTTTTATTAATTTTACTTATACTTATATGTGTACTATTTGGATACTTAAGAAAACAGGGGGGAATTTAAAAATTAAAACCAGGGAAACAGTAAGTGAGATTTGGAATAAAATCAACGGTGAGTATGACCCCAACACTTATTTTAATTTTCCCATGAATAAAGAGTTTATGCTTGTAACTGATGAGAACGGAAACCCGTTAATATTTCATAAAAGATTTCTATGGAAAGTAACGGAGTGAATATATGGAGGCAGTGGCAGACTTGGGTGTTTATAGGATTTATGGTTTTTATCTTAACTGTTAACTGGAGATTTACTTATATAATGGTTCTGTTAGCATTTTGCGATTTTATCGCTTCTCTTTTTAAGAAATAAAAAATAATAAATAGGAGAAGCATTAAAAATTCTTGTTGAATAATATGGCAAATTATAAAGGCGAATCTGATTGGTATCTTGGAGGAGCAATATTAACAGGTATTATTGCTTTTATTGGAATTTGGATTTATGCAATTTCGGAGTGGGGAATATTAATAGGTTTGATGGTCGGTTGGATCCCTGCTGGTATTGGAGCATTTATTCTTGGGGCAATTTGGCCTTTGGTGGTATTATTTTTGTTATGGGTTTGGTTATTAGGACAAATGTAGATAAAATAATATGGATTCATTTAAAATAATTTCAATTTTCTCAATACTTTTAGCCCTTTTTTTTGGTAATCCAAACGATCTGTTATCTAATAAAATGGATGGTGAATATGAAGATAAATCAATAGGAAAATTTTCACTTTATATAACATCTGTTTTAGCTTGGTTTGGAATATTGTATTTAATTTGGATTGTGTTTGTAATTATAAAAGTATTATGGAAGTTAGCTTAAAATAATATGAAAATACCTGACAGTCTTGATTTATTAAGTAAAGCTGAAAATGTAGAGGATATTCCCATCCCCGACCCTTCTTATTTGCGTAAAATAACAAAGGCGACTAAAGACGGAAAACTTGATAAATATGCTAAAGAATATGATAAGTTTTGCCAGTGGTCATCTTTGCCTAAAGAAGAAAGAGAGCCGAAGACTCAGGATAAATGGGAAAGAAAATATAAAATTCCTAAAGGCTACTCTTATAGTTTCCGTCAGAGAAAGGACTTTCAAAACAGAAGACTTGCCCATTTTTGGGACTGGATGATGGATAAATTCCCTGATGTGGTTAACGCCATGTATAAAAGGGCTATTGATAAATCTTCAGTTGATGCCAGAGCATTTGCTGAACTTATCGCCAAACATATTGATGTGGAAAAACCTCAAAGCATTATTCAACCATTGGCTATAATCGGAGTTCCGCAGGATAAAATAGAAAAGCTTTTTACCCCTAAGACTTTTGAAAATACCAAAGGAATTATTCCAATAGATGAAAAAATATGAAAAAAAATGAAAACTATTAAACTTATAAAGAAATTTGTAGAATATTCTTCAGGAACCCCCCAAGACGTAAAACGGATAGTTGGGGAGTTTCGTGAAATGGGATGGAAGAAAAAAACCCTTGAGTTAAAAAGAATGAAAGAAATATTAAATGGATAATATAGATAGAAAACCTTTTGAAATAGAACCAACGGATAAACAGACTCCTTTTATAACCCATACCCAGCGTTATGGATGTATGTCAGGTGGTTACGGCTGTTTAGCTGGTGAGTCTAAAATCTTTAACCCTGTAACAGGAGAACATAAAAGAATAGATGAAATAGAAAGATTCATTGTTTATTCAAAATCAAAGAGTGGCTATACAAAAAGTTCCGCTACAAGACCTAAAAAATATAAAAAGGCTAAATTATATCGTGTTACAACAGAAAGAGGAAATAAAATCATAGTTACAATGGAACATAAGTTCTTTACAAAAGATGGCTGGAAATCCCTCTCCGATTTGAAGCAGACTTTCCAATCGCTACTTGTATACGGCGGATTCCATCCTCTGACCATTTTGGGCATTTTCCCGTCAATTCTATTTTCAGGTGTTCGGAGTTTTTGGAAAAGAGTTCTAAGTTTTCGAGTCGATTATCAAGTTTATCCTTATTCTTATGATGAACAACCTCCAATGGAGTTAAGTAGCGTTTTAAATGAGCTTCTATCACAAGGCGGTGCTCACATACATAACGCTTATGTCTCGCAAAAGGATGGTCGGGTTTATAAATCAAGCGATAACCATTCTTGTCTATTATCCAGCCACGTTTCCAAAAACCATTCCTTTTCCCAGTTGGACCACCCTGAGGTAGACGGGGAATATTATACCTCCGAGCTAATTTCTGAATGGCTTTCTGAGACTTCCCCACAATGGGTGCGATTTCTCTTGAGCAAAGCCCTAGTGCGTAAAGTTCTTTTATTTTTGTTAAGACTTCGGGGGGTGTTTTGGACATATTACTATAATCATACCCTACGATACGAAAAAGTCAAGAGCATTAAATATGAACGGACTGATTATTACTATGACCTTCATGTTCCGTGTTTTAATAATTACTTTGCTGAAGGATTTGTTAATCATAACTCAGGCAAAACTTTTGCAGGATGTACCAGGGCATTGGTCCTATCACAATATCCTGGTAATGTAGGATTAATTGGCCGTCTGACTTATAGGGAACTTGCAGATACTACCCGTAAAACTTTCTTTGAGATTTGTCCTCTTGATTACTATGATGAAAAAAGAGGGGGAAGATGGAGTCCTACTGAAAATAATCTTCGTTTAGTAAATAAGAGTGAAATTCTTTTTCGTCATTTGGATACAGTATCTGAGGCGGAACTTAAATCCTTAAATCTGGGGTGGTTTTTTATTGACCAGGCTGAAGAAGTTTCTTTGGCGGTAGTTCGAGTTCTTATGTCACGTCTGAGGTTAAATTCAGTTCCTAACCGTTATGGATTTTTTTCCTGTAATCCAGAACCAGGGAGCTGGATTGATACAATGTTTAAGCAACCATTTGATGCAGGAACTCTGGATAAAGACTTCTTTTATATGGATTCCAAAACCTACGACAATCCCTATAATCCTCCTGAATATGTAGAAGATTTAAAGAGACGTTATCCGCCTGAGATGGTTAAGCGTTACGTTGAGGGAAGTTGGGATGTTATGGAAAATATTATATATTCTGAATTTAATACAAAAGTACATGTTATTAATCCTTTCCAAATTCCCAAAGAATGGGAACACATCGTATCTCTTGACCATGGTATGGTTAATCCCACAGGAGTTATATTTGCTGCTATTGATTATGATTACAATGTTTAT
>Ga0172375_10007157_pt1 | contig 15365 bp, 15 predicted proteins | sample LakKiv1m_FD_114537 | JGI IMG/M metagenome (GOLD analysis project Ga0172375, IMG submission 114537) | Freshwater microbial communities from Kabuno Bay, South-Kivu, Congo - kab_092012_11.1m | ecosystem: Environmental > Aquatic > Freshwater > Lake | place: Democratic Republic of the Congo... | reverse complement strand
CTCGACGATGCCGACGTTGGGTTCTATCGTGCAAAATGGATAATTGGCTGCATCCGCGACCTGTTTTTTCAGCAGTGCATTGAAAAGGGTTGATTTGCCTACGTTCGGGAGTCCGACGATACCTATTGATAGAACGTTGCTCATAATAATTTTCTGTTTTAACTTCTGGAATAACTAATGGAATGTAGCCATTAACCGTGGCTGTCTTGCCATCGGTAACTACTTTTTCAACAATTTGTCTGACGATAAACTGCTTTTCCTTGAAATTCAGACATTTTAATTCAGCTTCCATTTTATCACACAGTTCCTCCAAATCGGGCAGGTCTATGTGTTTTTTAAACGGTGCAATATCACTTCTTGTATTGGATAATTTTCCGATTATTTCTTGTTGTTTGAACTTAATGTCAGTAAGTTGTGTTTGTAGCTGTTCCAAGCTGATTATCTTTGCTCCATATGCCTTTACAAAGCGTGCTTCTTGTTCCTTGAGGTCTTTTAACTCCAGTTTGAGTTTCTCGCCATCAGTGAAATATGGGTTGTCTTGCTTTACTTCAATTTCCTGGCAATAACGTTTGAATTGTTGCTCTATTCGTTTTGGTTCAGTAAGTAGGTGAGCAACTTCATTCCAGACTTTTGTATCAAGGATTATGGCATTTACTCCTGGAGCATAGCACTGTTTGGGTAGGGGAAAGCGGTTAACACGATCAGTACAACGATAATACAGATGATTCTTAATTCCTTCACCTGCACGAGTGTTTCCACAGCTGCAACGAACAAGAGTGGATAAAAGATATTCATGAACTTTATTCCTCATGCTGAATTGAGCATTTAGTTTAAGTTGTTCTTGAGCCCTATTAAACAGTTCTTTATCAATAATGGCTGGAACGGTAATAAAAAACCATTCTTCTATAGGTCGGTCTTTTCTACTGGTCTTATTAACCTTTTTGTACCCGCCAGTTGTCCTTGGGTTCTTTGCTTCAATTGCTTCTGTTTTGTTATAAGCAGTTATTCCAATGTATGTTTTATCCCGTAACAGTCGTGAAAGAGTGCTGGTAGACCAATATTCATTTTTGCTCTTTCTTGGAAATATGTTTTGTGCTTGCAGCCTAACAATCAATTGCCGAATGGTTAGTTGTTCTTCTACAAACCAGGTGAATATCCTCTTAATCACAGATGCTTCTTTATCAATGATTTGAAATGATCCTTGTATAGTCTTTTTATCACCCTTAACATATTTATAACCATATGGAGCATTCCAACCAAACAAAATCTTTTCCTTTACCTTGTATAGTTTACCCCTTCTAAAGCGTTCCGCAATTTTTTTGCGTTCATAATCATGGAACAATCCCATCATATTCTGTGCAAATAATGATTCAGGACTTTCGTTGTTTACATCATGCAGGGATATGATCTTAATTTCCTCATCTTCCAGTTCTTTTTTTAAAATAAGTTGATTAAGAAAGTCACGAGAAAGACGTCCTAAATCATACACATAAAGTACCTGGAATACCTTCAACTTGGCAGCATCTCGTAATTCATCAAGTGCAGGACGTTGAAGCAAGCTTCCAGACCAACCGTTGTCACAAAAGGTAAGTCCTTCACCAAGCGTAAGCCCATCTTTAGCAATACGTTCCTTAATTTCAGATATTTGTGAGTCAATTGTTTTCTGGTTCTCCTGGTTACTTGTAGAAACACGGGCATATAAGGCAGCTATTTTCATGCTTTTACCCTCCTTTCATTCAAGAAAGCTTCAAGGTCATTTTTCTTGATTCTATAGTCTTTTCCGAGTAGGTAAGCGGGGAGTTTGTCATTTCTAATCCAACGCCTGACGGTAACAATGTTCACCTTCAAGAGCGAGGCTATTTCTTTAACGGACATATACTCATCCATACTTAAATTATAGGGAACTATTAATTATTATTCAACACATAGTGAGCCTATTTTTTGTTCTTTCTATATAGTTCATATTCAAAGAGGAATAAGAAAAAGCCAGATGCGTCAATTTTCTTTCTCTTTTCAATAATTGGCGTCCTTCCTCTATGTCCAGTTACTTCTTCAATCTCAACTTCTTTGACAACTGGGTAATAATAGCCGTCCTTTTTAACAATTACTCCTCGTGAAAGCCCTTTCTCCAGCCATTCTCGCTCTATATACTTAAATAGTGGCTCTGCCTGAACAAAATTATCGTTTATTAAACTTGTTTTTGCCTCTGCAGCGTATTTTTTGACAGTTTCAAAATCTCTTTTCATATATGCCTCCTTTGCCTTTAGGAATTTTTCTTTCCAAGTAAGATCAAACATGTTTTTTATCACCTCCTTTGTACGTACGTGTCATGAGTTTTGGTATCTCATCAGCCACGTTTTTCATGTCAAAGCTATACTGACTCCACCATTTATCCTGAAGCATAAGGTCTATTGCCCATTTCACATCATCTTCCGTATATCCGGAATCAAGAATTGATTTTGTGTAGCGAGCCTGTTTGCCGTAATTGGGGAAAGTGCAACCGAGTTTTGTTGCCAAATATCTTATGAGCTCCTGTATTTTTCCATTATTTAATTTATTTGAATCCTGTGAAGCAGGAATACTATTGATATTCTTTATTGATATATCGTTTATTGTGGGTGCCAAGGTTTGGGAGGGGGCTCTATTACCAGACTCTGGTAGGGGAGAAGTACCTGTGTTTGATACTGGTACCATTTTCTGGGAGGGGTTAATTGTGAGTTTATATATAGTTTGTTCACCAATAACTGGCTTACATTGAATAAACCCTTTTTCTTCAAGCCCTTTTAGGGCCTTTCTTATTGTTTTTTCATTCTTGATTCCGGTTCCAGCGTCAAGGATTGTTCCATCTCTTTTTGTAATTCCTCCTATGAATTGTGATAAGGCGATAGCATCTGCTGTTTTTTTATATCCCCATGTGTGACGCAATATGTAATCAAGCACTTTTTGTTCAGATGGTGATAATGCATGCCACCATCCGTTTAGAGCCTTGGGATATGGCCAGTAATTCGTAACGGGTTCGGGAGGGAAACCAGGGAATTTACCCTTATGAGTGTGTGTTTTCATTTTTGGGTTGTAATTTGTTAATAACTTTGGAAAACAACAAGTCATACACACGGTTCAATCTTTGTGGTTCATCCTTGCCGTTGTGTTTATAGGAAACTTGAACTTCTGTTCTTGTCTTTCTAACTTTGTTCATGATTCCAACCATGAAGAAGCACCTTTTAATGTCAAGGGATAATTAAGCGAGGAAATGAAGCTGAATGCTAATTTTGGAAGAAGTGCACCGGTGCGGATGTGGTGCGATTATCTTACTTCAATCAAATATCCTTCATTATTTTTTGAAGTTATTTCAATAAGTCCTTTTATTTTTTCATTACCTCCGAATCTTTGATTTATATGACTTACTGCGTATTTTACGAAGTTAATAGGCAGGTCATCCACATCAATTTTTCTTTTTTTTGCGACAAGTAAAGCAATCTCTGATTTTTTCAATCTAATGTTATTACCCTGATTATATTGGTTAAACAGAACCGCAAAAACTTCTTTCATATCATTTTTTCCACGAGATGTGTCAAAAGAAATACGGACATCATCATTTTTCAGATGAACATCCACATTAGTACCGTCAAACTCAATCCTGGCTTTTGGCTTATATTCACTTATTGATGAATGTATTGTCTTATCAATCCATTCTTTTGCCGTTTCATAATCAAATCCAACCTTATGATAGCCAAGTGATTTCTTCTTATAGCTATCGTTGTCTGGCCAATAAAAATAATCAAGAACCCCATTCTGTCGCAGCAATTCTGGTGTTTCAGGATATTTGTAGTACAAGATTGATTCATCTTCTCCCATTTGGAATTCATGAGTTTTTACAGACCCAATTGATATCTCCCTAAATCCCTTTTTGAAGTTATCGTTATCATCTTTTGTACGTATTGCCTTATCACATAGTTCCAGGGCATCTTGGAGTAGAGATTTATCAGTGTTTTGCATATGTTTTGTTCGCTAAATTATACCAAAAGTAGTATACTTCAGTAATAGTTTGTGATTGTTGTAATAAGTTATTTTTTATATATGAATATGAAGAAGAACGGTACTTCCGCAAATATAGGTTTTGAAGAAAAATTGTGGTTGGCTGCTGATAAACTGCGCAATAACATGGACCCTTCGGAGTATAAACACGTGATTCTCGGTCTTATCTTCTTAAAATACATTTCTGATTCTTTTGAGGAGGCATATCAAAAAGCAATGAAAGAGCCAGACCGTTATGAAGGAATGGAGGAAGAACACGATTATTACAAGTCAGAAAATGTTTTTTGGGTGCCAAAAATGGCTCGTTGGGAATACCTCAAAAATAACGCTAAAAGGCCAGAAATAGGCAAGTTGGTTGATGAGGCTATGATAGCCATAGAAAAAGATAATCCCAACCTTAAACGCGTTTTACCGAAGGATTATGCACGTCCAGACCTTGATAAGGTGCAACTTGGAGAAGTGATAGACCTTATGAGCTCAATTGGGCTGGGAGATAGTGAAAACAAATCAAAAGACATATTGGGGCGAATATATGAATACTTCATAGGAAGGTTTGCTGGAGCAGAGGGTAAAGGAGGAGGGGAGTTTTTTACCCCAGTGAGTGTGGTTAAACTGTTAGTTTCAATGATTGAGCCCTATAAAGGGCGTGTATATGACCCTTGTTGTGGTTCAGGTGGAATGTTTGTGCAAAGCGAGAAGTTCATTGAAAGTCATGGGGGGAGTAAAGATAACATAGCAATATACGGACAAGAATCAAACCCAACTACTTGGAAACTGTGCAAGATGAATCTCGCTATTCGTGGAATCACAGGGAACCTGGGGGCACACAACGCTGACTCTTTTCATAACGACCAACATAAAGACCTGAAAGCGGATTTTATTCTCGCAAATCCTCCTTTCAATATTAGTGATTGGGGAGGGGAACGGATAAAAAATGATATACGGTGGAAATATGGCGTTCCTCCAACTAGAAATGCCAACTATGCGTGGATTCAGCACATGATTCATCATTTGTCACCTGCAGGGATAGCTGGTTTTGTTATGGCAAATGGTTCGCTCTCTTCAAATACAGGTGGTGAAGGAGAAATACGACAAAGTCTTGTCAAAAATGGATTAGTTGATTGTATTGTAGCTCTACCTGGACAGCTTTTCTATACAACTCAGATTCCTGCTGCATTGTGGTTTGTGTCACGAGATAGATACGATCATAAATTCAGAGATAGACACAATGAGATTCTCTTTATTGATGCCCGCAAGATGGGAGTGCTGGTGACACGTAAAAATAAAGAACTAACCGATGAGGATATAAAGAAGATTTCAGACGTATATCACGCCTGGAGGACAAAGGATGGTAAATATACTGATGTGAAAGGCTTTTGCAAGGCAGCAAAGATTGAGGAAGTGGAGAAGAATGGATTTGTGCTTACCCCAGGGCGATATGTAGGGACTGATTATGTTGAGGAGGATATGGAAGTGTTTGATGAGAAGATGAAACGGTTATCAAAAGAGCTGTCAGAACAGTTCAAACAGTCAAAAGAGCTGGAGGAAAAAATTAAAGTTAATTTGGCAAAAATAGGGTACAACATATGAGTGGTCATGACATTCAACAGGTTTGTAAAAAATGGGGACATCAAGTAACTGATAGGTATCATAGTTCACCTGGAAAAAAACAGCAGTTCTGTGATAAATGTGGCAGTGAAACTATTACACAATGTGAAAATTGTCGTGCGGATATAAGGGGTTATTACCATAGCGATGTGGTTCTTGATTTATCAGGACAAAGGGAAATAGTTCCCTCATGTTGTTCTGCTTGCGGGAAACCCTATCCTTGGAAGTTGTGGTTTGATATTAAACATGCCGTTTCGGTATGTGTAAGTCCAGCTAAATATTTAATTGATTCGGTGGTAAAAATATTTACAAAAAAATGAATACAAAATTCAAACAAACAGAAATTGGAGAGATACCAGAAGAATGGGATATAAAAAAAATCAATAATGTAACAGAAAAAATAATAGATAATCGTGGTAAGACACCTCCGCTTGTTTCAAAAGGTTTTGAGCTACTAGAGGTAAACGCAATTTTAGAGAATAAAAAAACACCAGACTATTCTGTTGTAAGAAAATATGTGGATGAAAATACATGTAAAACTTGGTTCCGAGGTCATATAAAAAGGAAGGATATCCTTATACCAACAGTTGGTACCATAGGAAATGTTGCTATTTTGGAAGAAACAAGGGGTGAAATTGCACAAAATCTAATTGGATTGAGAGTTAAGAAGAATGTAAATCCAGACTATATTTATTATTACCTTAAAAATCCATACCACAAAGAAAGGTTGCTAAACCTTGATATTGGTGGAGTTCAACCAAGTATCAAAGTACCCCATTTCCTTAATTTAGATATTGCATTACCATCCCTAAATGAACAGCAGCAAATATCTTCAATTCTTTCCTTCCTTGACAATAAAATAGAACTGAACCGTAGAATGAATAAGACACTGGAGGACATGGCAAAGGCTCTTTTTAAGCATTGGTTTGTGGATTTTGAGTTCCCAAATGAAGAAGGAAAGCCATATAAATCAAGCGGGGGAGAAGTGGTGGAGTCAGGGCTGGGGATGATTCCAAGGGATTGGTATTTTGATAAGTTGATGAACATTGCAGATATAACGATTGGTAGAACTCCTCCTAGAATGCAATCAGAATGGTTTTCAGAAAATACAAACGATATTGCTTGGATTTCAATAAGAGATATGGGTGATTCAGGGACATACATTAGTCAAACTTCTGAATATTTGACAAAAGATGCAGTAAAGAGATTCAATATCCCAGTTATTCCTGAAAATACAGTTATTTTAAGCTTCAAATTAACCATGGGACGTGTTGCGATTACTACTACAACAATGCTTTCAAATGAGGCGATTGCTCATATTAAATTAACCAATGAATCTCTTTTACCTGAATATATATATCTTTTCTTCAAGAAATTTGATTTTTCAAGCCTTGGGACAACTTCTTCTATCGCAACGGCAGTCAATTCACAATCATTAAAACACATTCCGATTTTAATACCAGACACAAAAACTATGTCATTATTTGCAACTATAATTCTGCCCATTTTCAAGCAGATTAAAGAAAATATAAAGCAAACAGATATTCTTGTGCGGGTTCGTGATTCATTATTACCAAAATTGATGAGTGGAAGAATAAGAATAATATGAAAAAAATTCTTGCACTTGATTTTGAGCCGATGATAATTGGCTCTGGGGAAGGAAGGAGTCTTGAATTTAAGCCGGGATTGGTATGGAATGAACCTGAAAGTAGGAAACTTCAAGAAGAAATTATTAAAGCAATGATTGCAATGAGTAATACCCCATCAGGAGGTCTGATCATACTTGGTATAGAATCTCATACAAAAAAACACAAGAGCATCATTACCGGAATTGATAATCAATGCTACAAATCGTTTAATGACTATGTTGAACAAATACAGCAAAAGGTACATAGTCACTGTTCTCAACCCATTGATTTTTCTTTCTTTGAAGCTGAAACGGATAAAATATGCGGCAAAAAACAGAAATTTATCGTGATAAAAATAAGTGAATTTTCTATATATCCAACGCTATGCACTATGAGTGGTGGCAAGCTGGAGGACAATAATAAGCATCATGTTCTTGAAAAAGACACATTATATGTAAGATCAAAAGCAGCACCTTGGTCAAGCAAAAAAGCATCTGCCCAAGAATTTGAAGAAGTTGTCAGATTAGCAGCAGATAAATATCGTGAGGATCTGACAAAAAGAGGGTATACAAAAATTGATTCAAAAAAGGATTTTGATAAAAAGTTATATACGGAACGATCTGATTATGAATAATTTCAAGGACACATTAGCCAAGGTTAAAAGTAGAGGGTACTGGAAGTTGGTCATTGAACCAGTCTTTCAGATTGATAAGTTTTTTAACCATGAAGTAGATATTAGGGAATATGTAAACCAGAAAAAGATAAGCATTAGAGGTTGGGATTATCCTCATATTCCAAATAAAAGAGGTGCGGAAGATGATTACGAAATATCAAATGGGAAAATGAACTCATTTACAGATTGGAATCATTTTAAGGAATGTTGGTCGTATTATCAATCTGGACAGTTTGTGCACGTTTTTGGTTTACGAGAAGATTGGTTTTGTGAAAGTGATTGGTTTGATAAAGACCATCAGTTAAAAAAAGTGACACCAATGACAGTACTTGATTTTGTATGGGCTAATTATTCAATTACAGAAATGTTTCTGTTTACAAACAACATCGTTAATGACGAAAGGTATAAAGGTGAGATTAAGATCTCAATAACCTTGCACAATACAAAAAATAGACATTTGACTGTTTTTGATCCTAGGAGAATACCAATTTTTTCAGAAAGGAAATCTACAACTGACAACCTTATTGGATTTAATGACGTAACGACAAAAGAAATTCTAAATAATAATCACTTACTCATGGCTCGGAACACAACTATTAATATTATTAAATATTTTGATTGGTCTAATCCTCCAGTTAAGGTAATTGAAGATGATCAACTTAAATTAATTAATAGAAAACTATGAAATATACAGAATCCGAGTTGGAGAAGGCGACACTTGAATGGCTACACGAATTGGGATATGAAATAGTCTTTGGACCTGCAATTGCTCCAGATGGGGAAACACCAGAGCGGAAAAACTATAGTGATATTGTTTTAATTGAAAGGTTAAGAAAGGCGGTTGCAAAGATCAATCCCCACATACCACTAGAAATACAAGAAGAAGCAATAAAAAAGGTGGTGAATATAGCATACTCAAGCCCCAACCTCATTACCACCAACAAATCTTTTCATAAGATGCTCACCGATGGAGTTGAGGTGGAATACAAGCGGGAAGATGGAAGCATTGCTGGGGATAGAGTGCTCCTGATTGATGATAAAAACCTTGATAACAACGAATGGACGGCTATTAACCAATATACCGTAATTGAAAACAACAATAACAGGCGACCTGATGTGATTGTGTTTGTGAATGGGCTTCCATTGGTTGTTTTTGAGCTTAAAAATCTTGCAGATGAGAAAACCACTGTCCGCCAGGCATTTAATCAGATACAGACATACAAAAACGATATTCCATCACTTTTTACCTATAACGGACTCTGTGTAATAAGCGATGGTCTTGATACACGGGTGGGATCGCTTACTGCTGATATGGATCGCTTTATGAAGTGGAAAACAATTGATGGGAAAAGTAATGCTCCAGCAACCATTCCCGAAATGGAAGTGCTTTTGCGAGGAATGATGACCAAAAAACGATTACTGGATATCATAAGGAACTTCATCGTATTCCAGACGGATGGGGAAAATACAATCAAGATACTTGCCGCCTATCACCAATACTATGCGACAAATAAAGCAATAGAACGCACTATTGAAGCAACTGATATAAAAGGGGATAGACGATGTGGGGTTGTATGGCATACACAGGGAAGCGGAAAGAGCCTCACAATGGTCTTTTATGCGGGAAAGTTGATTCAAAGACTAGACAATCCAACAATTGTTGTCCTTACCGATAGAAATGACCTGGATGATCAGCTATTTGGCGTATTCTCCATGAGCCATGATATTATCCGCCAAACACCGGTTCAATCACAGAACAGAGAACACTTGCGTGAATTGCTGAAAGTGGCATCAGGTGGCGTGGTATTTACCACTATCCAGAAATTTTTTCCTGATGGACAGTCAAACACAACGCTCTTGTCAGACAGACGAAACGTGGTTGTTATTGCAGATGAAGCACACAGAAGCCAGTATGACTTCATTGATGGGTTTGCCCGACATATGCATGATGCATTACCCAAGGCTTCTTATATTGGCTTCACAGGCACACCCATTGAGCTTACAGATGCCAATACCAGAGCAGTATTTGGCGAATATGTAGACGTGTACGACATATCAAAGGCAGTAGAGGATCATGCGACAGTACCCATCTACTATGAAGCACGACTTGCAAAGATACAACTTTTGGAATCAGAACGACCACATATTGATGCTGATTTTGAGGAACTCACAGAAGGGGAAGAAGTGGAGAAAAAGGAGAAGTTAAAGAGCAAATGGGCACGACTTGAGGCAATGGTGGGGTCTGAAAAAAGGATACAGCTTATTGCGAAAGACATCGTTGATCATTTTGAAGCTCGCATGGATACGATGGATGGAAAAGGCATGATTGTTACGATGAGTAGAAGGATTGCTGTAGAGCTCTATAATCAAATAATCAAATTACGTCCACAGTGGCACAGCGACAGCGATAATCAAGGATACTTAAAGGTTGTTATGACGGGTTCTGCTTCTGATCCTGCATATTTTCAACCTCATGTACGAGGGAAAGAGGGCAGGGAACTGCTTGCCAAACGGATGAAAAACCCCAGCGATGAATTGAAGCTTGTCATTGTCCGTGATATGTGGCTCACTGGATTTGATGTGCCATCACTTCACACAATGTATATTGATAAGCCGATGAAAGGTCACGGACTTATGCAAGCAATTGCCCGGGTGAATAGGGTATATAAAGATAAACAGGGAGGTCTTATCGTTGATTACATTGGTTTAGCTCCATCATTGAAGGAAGCATTGGCATACTATACAGAAAGTGGCAGAACTGAAGCAACCATTCCCCAAGAAGAAGCAGTGGCTGTCATGTTGGAGAAATATGAGGTTGCAAAAGGGATGTATCATGGATTTGATTATCAGCCATACTTTGGTGATTCAAGTGCAAAACGGACAACAACAGTAACTGAAGCTATAAACTTCATTCTTGGGCAGGAAGATGGCAAGAAAAGGTATCTACAAGCGGTGACAGAACTATCTCATGCTTTTTCCTTATCAGTACCGCATGATAGTGCTATCCGAATACGAGATGAGGTGGCATTTTTCCAAACGGTCAAGGTTGCAATAATCAAACTTGATATGACCAACGGGGGAGGACCTACAGAAGAAGATTATGACCGGGCGATAAAGCAGATTGTTTCAAAAGCAATCACCACTCCAGAAGTAATGGATGTATTTAAGTTGGCAGGTATTGATAAGCCGAATGTATCTGTATTATCGGATGAGTTTTTGCAGGAAGTTAAGAGCCTTAAGCATAAAAACATAGCTTTGGAGTTGTTGAAAAAACTCTTAAATGATGAAATACGAGTGATGCAGCGAAAGTATTTGGTGAAGTCCCGTTCATTTGCAAAAATGCTGGAGGAAACAATTAAAAAATACCAGAATCAGACTATTGAAGCAGCCCAGATTATTGCAGAGCTGGTGGAGCTTGCAAAACAGATAAAAGAGGAGAAGGAACGAGGCAATAATTTGAATTTATCAGAAGATGAAATTGCTTTTTATGACGCTCTATCTATGAATGATAGTGCTGTTATGGAGCTTGGGGATGAAACACTCAAAAAGATCGCACAGGAACTTGTGCTTCTTATCAGAAAAAATACAACCATTGACTGGACGCTGAAAGAAAATATCAGAGCGAGATTAAGGGTGTATGTAAAGAAGCTATTGAATAAATATAAATATCCGCCAGACAAACAGGAAGCAGCAACAAATACGGTGTTAGAGCAAGCAGAAGTGCTGTGCAAGGACTGGGCAGAAAAATAATATGAGTTTTGATAGGAATTATATGAAGTGTCCATTTTGTAAAGAAAATATTAAATCGGAAGCTATAAAATGTCGTTATTGTGGTGAGTGGTTAAAAGAACTACAAGCCCAAGAAATCCGATCTAAAATAAAATCCTCAAAGAGATTGAACTTTGGTAATAGGCTACTTACATGGCTATTATCTATTATTGTTGGGTTAGTAATTGTTGCCGCTAGCATGCTTATTGGGGAAGGAATAATTCAGGTATATGCAAACGGCAAATTATCATTTCCGGTTGCAACTGAGCTTGTAAAAATGGCTTATGACAAATTATTTGTTGGTCAAGAAACTACGCCAACGCCCTCTATAACCCCAAAGAACGTATTAATATCATCAACTTTGCACCTTGGATCTACTGGTGATGATGTAAAAATTTTACAGGTTTTACTCAAAGGGGTAGTGAGCGGATATTATGGCGAGCTTACAAGGCAAGCTGTTATAAATTTTCAGAAAGTAAATGGATTAAGTCAAACAGGTAATGTTGACAATCTAACCATAAATAAAATTAATGAAATATATGGAAGTAAATCTAGACAGGACTACCTGAACGAGATGCCAAAAGCAACTTCGGCACCAAATGTAAATATCGTGAATGTAAATCAAACCCAAATGCCAAATCAAACCTCGGAAACTAGTAGTAAATCAAGCAAGGTTCCCGTTGCGTTGCCCAATGGTAACACTTATAACTGTGATCAATCAGCGGTGCAAGCGATACGAGATGCAGGTCAGGCTTTAAGCACAGCAGAACAACAAAAAACCAATTGCTATGAAAAATATGGATTGGAAAATAGAACTTATAATACTTCGTGTATTGATTCATGTAATGGCGCATATGGCTTAGATAAACCGAATGAAAACAGCACATGTAAAAATGATTGCGCTATTTATAATGACAAGATGACTAAAAATATGGCAGACATCTGCAATACCTACAGTCAGGCTCAAAAATCAAACTTAGACAACCTAATAAGTAGATATTGTCAATAGTCATAGGTAGTTCGTTTAGAAGGCGAGGTTATAAGTAACATTAGTCAATGTAAATTGACATATCCATGAAGAAGTTTATTTATAAACGGTGGAAACTAATTGCGGCAATTGTTGTGCTTGTATCTATTTTGGCTATTAGTCAGGTATCAAAACCAAGGGTTGCGCACAACTCCGCATCTCTTATTCCAACCGCGATACCATCAGTAATTCCAACCATAACAAATAAACCAACGAGGTACTGGTTAGACGAATCATATCGTGGTACACCTCGTTTAGTATCCATGAAGAAAGATGGCGGTTTACTTAAAAGCAATGAATATTATGAATTGCTGAAAAAACAAATAGAGGGTGATAAATTAAGTGCAGATGTATGGTTTCAGAGTAAATGTAATGAGTTTTGGATATTTGACGATGAGGAAGATAAGCAAATTCAGATTGAAAGACACGGCTACCATGCAGATGGTTGTCCAGGTGACCCAAATTTTGCTCCTCGGATGGATACTTTCATCATAGATAAGACAACAAAAGAGATACAATGGCTTGATATTGGCAGGAATAAAGAAATTCCATATATAGAATGGGCAAAAGGGATTACTAAATCGCAAAATCAAGAAGATAGTTCATTAGAAAAATCAGAGAATATTACTTGGCTTGTCGGAAACAAGAAGATTGTATTTCAGTTCAAAAAAAATCCTTATCCTGGTAGTGATTCCTCTGACATTGTGACAATAACGGCAACAGACCATCCTAAACTGTTTGAGAATCTTGATTACAATGTTATAAAAGTAACCCCCTTTAACGATGGAGCACGTGCTCTATATCTAATCTCAAATGTTTTTTACCAAGCTGCTGGTTACACACCGCATCATGCAATTGTTATTGATATATGGAGGGATGGTGCAGTCCAGTATGAAACAAGTGATTTGAACACCCAAGGTTGGTTTCATAATATCACCGTGATCGGGGATGGCGAGCTTAAATCCACATTTGTATACGGTGCTTATGATTTTTGCAGGTCTTGTGGATATTATTTAACCGAATATCTTTCGTATGCAGGACCTAAAAAAGGTTTTCTGACAAACAACACAGCCCATAAAGAGGAATTCAAAAAAATGCTTGATGATATAAACCGAAATAACCATTGCGCTGTCGTTGCAGGAGGAGAACAGTTGACCTTTGAGGAAATAAAAAAACAATATGGAGAAGAATACCGTTGTAGAGCATCAGCTGCAAATATGAGGATGAAAGGAACAAACCCAAAACAATATTTTGCTTTGAAGGATAAAGTTACAAGGATAATCAAAGGCGAGGAGCTTTCACTTCTGAATAATGATTTGTAGTCCTGTCATTATTGATGGGATGTTGTTCTTATTTTCTTCTTTATTTACGAGTTTATCATAAACCTCAACTGCTTTCAGGCGTGTGGAATGGTCAGGATAGTCGTGTATACCCTTATAAATGACCTGTTTTTTGGCTGCCATAGCCTGTTTTATGACCGTTGATATCAATCTGGCATTAAGACCTGCATTTTCATAATACAGCTTGTCCAGATTGTGTATTTTTTGCTTCAGTTTTGAAGCCAGGACGGTTGCAGAATGATATCTGCTCTTGGGCACGTTAAATGCCTTAATATACGATTGTGTGGCATTTCCTGACACAATGTATTCATTTATGAATAGAAGCTCTTTTGTATTCAGATATTCCCCCTGCTTGGCTAATTTGTTTTGTGTGGTTGTATCCATACAAGACGATTATAACACTCTATGTTATGAGATTAGTTAAAAGCAGTAAGTATCCGCTATTCGCATATATATATTGACCCATATATAGCATCTTTTGTGGGCGATGACCGTCACCCTATAATCAAAAAATTATCTTGTCGTATAGCTCTGGACTATCATTTTTGTAGCATATATGCTACATTTTGAGGCTAAAAAGTTAAAAATTGGCCACAATTAAAAATTAAAATATATATCAAAGGAATATTATAGTTAATATCAATTACCCGTTTATATTTAGTTTGAAGGAGTTTTTATTGAGAATCAAAGAAGTCATCTACCATATATTTATTTTCCACCCTTTTGATGTTCTTTTTAGCTTCCCTTTTATCACTTAGTTGAAAAAACAAAAATACACAAATACCATTGATAATAGAAACGGACATTCCTATTAATGGCGAATATTCATAGTACATATTAAAAAGTAGTTGAAATATGGTAGCAAGACTAACGACTACGATATTAACTTTTTTTGTATTGTTATGCAGGCGAATACTTCCAATAATTGCACTTAATATTGCTCTCAAAACAGCTGCAAACAACGCAATTATAAAAAATTGAGCAATTATTAGAATTAACATATAGGAATTATAGCACTTTTATACTATCACACTTGGAGGTTTTGAGTGCACTATCTCACCTAACACATTTCTTTCTGTAATTATTCTTGCCTTTCTGGGGGAGGGAAGGGTGAACTTTATGAGGAAAGGGAGGCTATTGTATCGGGTAGTGTTCCATCTGTACCGATTGAAAGTTTCATAATCGTTATTATAACAGCAGGCGACCGGTTTGGACGGGGTTGCAATAAGCGAAAGCGTCTTCCCTGAGGCAAAAAAACCAGTGCAAAAAGCGCGTTGTATATCCGT
>Ga0172375_10007156_pt1 | contig 15365 bp, 13 predicted proteins | sample LakKiv1m_FD_114537 | JGI IMG/M metagenome (GOLD analysis project Ga0172375, IMG submission 114537) | Freshwater microbial communities from Kabuno Bay, South-Kivu, Congo - kab_092012_11.1m | ecosystem: Environmental > Aquatic > Freshwater > Lake | place: Democratic Republic of the Congo... | reverse complement strand
TATAGATCCCAGGACTTCTTCTATTATCCCGAGTTTGTTTAAATTTCTAAGTATATGCCTGTCAAGAATTGCAATTTTTTCTCCAAATCCTATATTTCTTAAAAAATGACTTGCCTCTTTATAGCCAAGGCCGCTTATATTTTTTACTAACCATTCCCTGCACTCGTAAATATCATCGAACCTGCTCAATAATGGTTTTATGGAGACACCCCCCCATCCCCCCCTTAGTAAGGGGGGGGGAGGGGGGGGTGTAAATAATTTTCTTGCTTTTACCATATATTCTGCTTTTTTATTTTTAAATCTAACACAGTTTAATTCTTGTTTAATTTGTTCAGCATCTCCTTTTAATAGTAGATCTTGCTCCTTCAGTTTCACTATAGCGTCCCAGCAAGACTTTGCTTTTGATTGCGGTGTAAGGATGCAGAAAGCTAACTCGGTGAAAATTTCTTCATCGTCTCTATCAGACCATATATTCTCAAATTCCTTTAATCTGGATGATATTTCATTTTTTTTGATGCTGTATATCTTTTTTATCTGATTGATAGCATGTTTATCTTTTTTTGAACCTTTTTCTTCATTTGACATAAAGTTCAACCTATTATTGCAAAATAACGGTATAAATAATTGAGATGTTGCCTGAGAGTGTAATAGAGTATACTAAATGTGAGGATTGCCCGATGTCAAAAGGATTATTTAATAAAAGAGCTTGCATTGATTCTAAAAGGTAAAATATACACTCAGGGGTTAGATTAATATGCCATTCAGGCATTGGTTAAGGAGTGTCAACTTTGCAATAGAAGGGATACTTCATGCTGCAAAAACTCAGCGACATTTAAGATATCACTTTTATACTGCAGCTGTTGTTCTTCTTATAAGTTATATCCTCGGGGTTTCACGCACAGAGTTTCTTATCATTGCACTCTCTGTAATAGCCGTGCTTCTCGCGGAGATGTTCAATACTGCAATTGAAGCAATGGTTGACATCATGTTACCGGAGCATAGCGAGAAGGCGCGTGTGGTAAAAGATATAGCGGCAGGTGCAGTGTTTGTAACTGCCTTCGGGGTTGCTGTTATAGGCTATCTAATCTTATCCCCTTATTTGCGTGATTCTTTCCAGAAAGGACTCTATATAACAAAACACTCGAAAGAAGAGATCTCTATCATAGCATTTATAATTGTGGTCATCCTTGTTGTGATAACAAAGGCATATTTCGGAAAAGGACATCCATTGCGTGGGGGCATGCCGAGCGGGCATTCTGCAATCGCATTTTCAGCATGGGTGGCAACAACATATATCACAGAGAATTTCACAGTATCACTGCTTTGTTTTATACTTGCCATAATTATTGCACAGAGCAGAGTTATAACAAGAGCCCACAACCAGTGGGAGGTTATTCTCGGTAGTCTTATGGGAGCATCGGTAACCTTCCTGCTTTTCAGGCTATTCTCATAACTGAAGAGTTTAACGGTATAGATCTTGAGTGATTGGGTAAGAATCTCAATTACTCGATGCTTTGCATCTCTCGGTCATCCCTATAGTCCCAAAGCTGACAAGCTTTCTTCTTCATATTTCATTTCACTGTTAGCAGCGCTTTGTCGAGGGCGCGAAGCGTCCTCGACAACAATGCCTGAGTGGCTGGGAAAAGCCTAACGACATTGCAAATTATACAATCAGTCTGCTTTTAGACGATCTAACTCAAAAGAAAAAAGACGTCCGCTTTTCCCAGTCCATCCCGATGCCTCTGTTAGCCGCAGTCGAGAATAAATTTATTTTTTTGATCTAATAGGATGTGTTTTAGAAAAGCCCTTTGCAATATCAGATGCTTCAGGAGAACATATCGGGTGCCCCCACCCGCTATTGCTAATGTCGTCAATGATATCATTGACTATATTGTCATCATTGCCTGGACTAACTCCTGATGGGACATAGTCCAGTTTGAGCTTATGACGAACTTTCCATGCTATATTATGATCTGCGCAAGAGCTATCACCGCTTACGCCTATTGCGCCAATCAGCTTTCCGTTGCTATCGTATAAAGCTAAACCACCGCCAAATACATTAACTCCGCCTATCTTATAACCAACCATGGGGTCATTTGCTGTACCGATGTTTTTAGATGACCCACGATAAGCGACACCAGTATTAACCGGATTGCTGTGCTGCAAACCATAAAGACTGCCGCCTGGCTGAACCGCATAATAAAGATTTGCTGTGGATAACGCGAGTCCGGGAAGGCTGAAAGCATTTGCCGTATTTGCCTTTTGGGCAGAAATAACACGACTGCCAGGCCATTGATCGCTTCTGTTGTCACCTGAAAATACAACAGCTTTTACAACACCATCCCTATCAACTATCGTCGCCCACATATTTAAGCCAAATCCCCCATTTTTTTCTTTAACAACAGATTTAAGCGCTTTTTGGAGTTTAGAGTGATTCGGTAAACCATCAGCATAAACTGGCAACACTAAAAACATCGAAAACAAAATCGTAGTCAAAACATAATTCAGAATTAACTTCTTTTTCATAAGCAAATCCTCCTAATTTTATTCAACGTATAACTACAGATACATTCCTTTTAGATAGGTGCATAAATCATATCAACCGATTCAAAATTATTTCAAATTTGTATCACCTCCCTTGCATAGAGTCTTATGCGGCTAACGGTAAGGTCAGTTGCGCGATCTTCTTTTGGTCGCCTCAAGTGGACCGCCTTGATACTCATTAAGGCCTCCTCATTATACCGCAGCGCGGTAAAATGTATCACCCAAAAAAAATTAGCACTTTTGAGTAAAATATCATCATATTTATGACGGGAAAAATAGATTTAGGTGCCTATGGCGGCTCCCTAAGCTTAACAAAGGCTCTATCCTCTGTCGGAATAAAGGAGCTTTACCCACCTCAAACTCTGGCTCTGGAGGCAGGGCTTTTGAAGAGGCGGGATTCCTTTGTGGTAGCTGCCCCAACTGCTTCGGGCAAAACCCTCATTGCCGAGATGGCCTCATTAAAGGTGTTTTTTGAGACAGGCGGGAAGGTCATATATCTTGTGCCGCTGAGAGCCCTCGCGCGGGAAAAATATGAGGACTTTTCAAATAAATACCGAGAAATAGGCCTGAGGGTTATGCAAAGCACAGGAGATTATGACGGTGCTGAGCCATGGCTTTATAAAGGAGACCTTATCATAGTTACAAATGAGAAGATGGACTCTCTCATCAGACATCGTGCTTCGTGGCTGAGGGATATAAGCCTTGTTGTAGCTGATGAGATACACCTTCTCGGTGATCCTCACAGGGGCCCGACCCTTGAGATTGTCCTTGCCCGTTTGAGGTCTATGAATCCCGATCTCAGGCTCATAGCCCTTAGCGCAACTATACCTAATGCAAAAGAGATTTCAGGCTGGCTTGAGACAAGGCTCATACACTCAGACTGGAGACCAGTGCCCCTGAGAGAGGGAGTATATTTTAACGGTGCTGCAATCTTTAATGAAGGAACGATAAGGTGGATACCGGAAGTGAGCAACTTTGATGCAGTGGATCTCGCGCTCGAGACCATAAAGGAAGGCGGACAGGCATTAATCTTTGTTAATACAAGAAAATCAACAGAGGCGGTTGCCCAAAAGTCAGGAAAGTATGTATCAGCCTTACTTTCAGTGCAAACAGAATCCCTTGAGAAACTCTCTGCGCAGGTCTTGGGTGCATCTCCTGAACCCACAAAAATCTGTAAAAAACTTGCCGACTGTGTAATAAGCGGTGCAGCTTTCCATCATGCAGGCATAAATTATTCACAGAGAAAACTCATCGAGGATGCCTTCAGGATAAATAAGATAAAGCTTATTGTGGCCACTACAACCCTTGCAATGGGGTTAAACCTTCCTTCAAGGAGGGTAATTATCAGGGACTGGTGGAGATATGAGTCAGGAGTGGGAATTAAATCAATTCCTACCATAGAGATAAAACAAATGGCGGGAAGGGCTGGAAGACCCGGGTTTGATGAATATGGTGAATCAGTCATCATAGCCCGAAACAAAAGAGACGAGAGTTATCTCTTTAAAAATTACATCAAAGGTAAGCCTGAAAAAATAGACTCACAGCTTGCAAATGAATCTGCCTTGAGAACCCATATCCTTGCATCCATAGCAGGGGCTTTTACGAGAAACAGGGCAGAGTTAATGGATTTTCTAGGAAGCACATTCTTTGCCTACCAGAAAGGAACCGTTTCTCTCTCCGTTATAACTGATGGAATCATCGAGTTTCTCGAGGAAGAAGGGATGATAGTCTCCAAAAGAAGTAATCTTCTGGCTACAAGGTTCGGCCACCGTGTCTCGGAATTATACATAGACCCATTGACAGGGGTGTTAATAAGGGATGCCCTGTCTGAACCGAAGGAAAAAGATGCATTCTCACTACTCCATATGATAGCCCGTACTCCCGATATGATGGTTTTGCACATGAGGAAAAAAGATTATGATGAGATGCTTGATGTGTTTTACGCACATGCCGCCAGCCTCTTAATCCCCGAGGAAGAAAAATATCCTACCGATGAAATTCTCTCCGAGATTAAAACCACATCAACACTTATGCAATGGATACTCGAAACACCCGAGGATAAAATAGTAGGACATTTTAGTATAGGGCCTGGCGACCTCCGAACGCTCGTTGAACTCTCGGATTGGCTCCTTTATTCTGCCTCTGAGATAGCAAGGATATTTAACCTGAGAGAAACAGTAAAAGACCTGTCCCCGCTAAGGGTAAGGGTTGAATATGGCGTCAGGGAAGAACTCCTTGAGCTTGTTAGCCTGCGCGGCATAGGAAGGGTAAGGGCGAGAAACCTTTATAACTCAGGATTTAAGGGTATCAAAAACATCAAAGAGGCAACAGCGGAGGAACTTTCAAAAGTCCCCACATTAGGCAAAGCTCTCGCAGAGGATATAAAGAGACAGGTAACCTCAATGCAAGAAAGTATGCCGAAATATTTTTAATAAAGATATAATAATGAGGCAATTGCAAAAGTCCCTATTTTGTCACCCTGAACCCTTCGCTTACTGTCATTCTGAAGGAGCGATAGCGACTGAAGAATCTCGCTCAGGACAGGCTCCGTGAAGGGTCTCGTAACTCATTGATTATATGAGATTCTTCGCTTCGCTCAGAATGACATTTTATTAAGTTTTTAGACTTTTGCAATTGGCTCTAATGATATTATTTCAGTTTCTTCACAAGATCCTCTGTTGGAATTGCAGGTAATGTTAGGATCTGAACAGAACCTCTCGACCCGATTTCTGCTGATGCCTTCATAATGGTTAAATTGTCCGGTGCCTCAACGATACTCACAAAATCATAGGGACCTAATACTGCAAACTGTTCTTTTACCTTTACCCCCATAACTTCTAGTTCCTTGTTAACCTCAAATATCCTTGAGGGTTTCTGCTTGAGGGTCTTCCTTCCTTCATCGGTTAAATTGCTAAGAATAACATAATATGCCATTTTCTAATCCTCCTTTAAAGGTCATTTATTTTCTTATACATTGAAAATGAACAATTGTCAACTGTGAATTCTTTCTGACACGGTAACGTCAAAGTCATTGGAAACTTCTTGACTCGTCATTCCTGCAAAAGCAGGAATGATAACATGAAAAAGTGCACCTCCGAGGGCGTTAGTTATAAACTAATCCCTAAGTAAAAAACAGGGCGGTAGGAAAACCTATCCCCTAAAATTAAAAGGAGGTGCACATATGAAGTATATGGAATTGATTATCATAAGCAATACTTTGTAGCAACAACAATGGACGAGAAAGGAAGAATAATCAGCAAGGAAAAGGTTTCAACGGATAGGAACTCAATAAAGCGCTACTTCAAGAAGGCAGGATCAGAAGGGGAAATGAAAGCAGTTATGGAGGCTTGCTATGGATGGGAGTATTTTTATGACGAGGTTGATGAACTGGTGGATGAAGCTATCAAGAAGAGTCTGGTCTGGTTCGTTAGTGAAAAAGGTTAGATCTGTAATTATTGGCTTGTGTTTTATATCAAATTTAAACTCAGGGCTCCTTTAACCTATTGTCTTTATAGCCCTTTCTAATCTTTTCAGTGTCTTTTCCTTACCGACAATCTCAAGCACCTCAAATATTCCGGGACTTTCTGTCCTGCCTGTTATAGCTACGCGGACAGGCTGGGCTATTTTGCCGAGCTTTGTCTTCTGCTTTTCAACAATAGACATGAAGACCCTTTCAATCTCTGGTGCGATAAAATTATCAAGCGTTTTGAGTGCCTCTTTCACTTCAACCAGACTTGCAAGGCTATTTTCATTTAAGAATTTTTCTTTTGCCTTCAGGTCATACTCGATATCTTCTACTATATAATATCTTAATGAATTGGCAAGCTCTATAAGGGTTCTCGAACGCTCTTTCAAAGTGTTGATTGCCTTTGAGAGCCATTTTTTATCAAATGTTTGGTCTTCTTTAATAACGTGTTCTTTTACAAGGAACGGCATAACCAGTTCAATGAGTCTTTCAGATGGTGAATTGATGATGTACTGGCTATTAAGCCATAGAAGCTTTTCAGGGTTAAAAACTGCGGCGGATTTCCCGATATCCTCAAAAGAGAAGTACTTGATTAACTCAGCCTTTGTAAAAATCTCCTGGTCTCCATGAGACCACCCGAGGCGAACCAGATAATTTACAAGCGCTTCTGGAAGATAACCCATTTCTTTATATGCTATAACTGATGTTGCACCATGCCTTTTACTGAGCCTTGTCTTATCAGCGCCTAAAATCATCGGCAGATGTGCAAACAATGGCACTTTATATCCGAGGGCATCATATATATGTATTTGTTTTGGTGTATTATTAAGGTGGTCGTCGCCTCTTATAACATGAGTAATATTCATATCAACGTCATCAACGACTACAGTAAAATTATACGTAGGTGTTCCGTCAGAGCGCATGATTATGAGGTCATCGAGATAGGCATTCTCAAAGGCTACCCTGCCTTTGATTAAATCATTAACAACAGTCTCTCCTTCCCGTGGCATCCTGAAACGAACCGCGGGTTTCCTTCCCGGTATGGGTTCTTTCAAATTTTTGCAACGGCCATCGTATTTTAGTGATTTACCCTGTGCCAATGCCTCCTGTCTCCTTTGCTCAAGTTCTTCAGGTGAGCAATAACAGTAATAAGCCTTCCCTTCCTTTACAAGTTTATCGGCATAACTTCTATAGACATCGAACCTGTCTGTCTGTCTGTATGGTCCTTCGTCCCAGTCGAGGTTGAGCCACTTCATTCCTTCAATGATCAGGTGTATATATTCTTCAGTTGAACGTGTTCTATCAGTATCCTCAATCCTGAGTATAAATGCGCCCTGATGGCGCCTTGCATAAAGCCAGTTAAAAAGGGCTGTTCTTGCTCCGCCTATATGTAAATGTCCTGTAGGACTTGGCGCAAACCTTACTCTTACCATTACTTATCCTCCTCAGGAAAAGATCGTATTCTTTTTTAGTGTTCAATTGTTTCATATTGCTCTCTTTCCTTTTCTGTAATTCTAATTCAAAAGGAGAACTTTTTAAAATATCTATTTGAGATTGACATCAGTCATAACAGCGGAACAAACGGTCTCTCCTGTCTTCTCCCTCAGGATTTATTACCTTACCACATTCCTATTGGTGATGTCCTAACCAGAAAGAGGAAAAGAGTTGACAATATCACTTCCTCTCATGGTATATTTTTCTTAATTTTTACGGGGACAGAAAGCGGCAGGTCTTTTAAGCAGAAGATGGCTGAACTGCCGAAGGATAAACAGATTAGAGATTGTATGGAATAGTGAAAAAGAGAACGTTTCGAATAGTTTTTGTCATAACCACTCTTTTAGTTTTGTGTATTGTAGGCTGCCAGACTGGTAAACCCGAAGCATATATTTTCGGCAACAGAATCCCTAAAAATTATTTTATAACTTGGGGACAGGGTGAGAGCGATGTGACCATCCACGCAGGTTCTTATGACGATGCCCTCAGAATGGCTAAGGTCGAGAATTATAACATTATGGTTTACTCTTCCGTTCTGCCACCTGAAGCAAGGGAGATTCCAATCCCAACTATTATGCACCACGGAGCGGTCTTAGAAACCATTATGGCCGAAATGTCAGGCAAAAAAGGAGAGATTCTTACAGCCGGATTGATCTTGGCGCATCTAAGAAGAAAATCCGATCAACAGGATATCGGAGGTTTTGTCGCGGAATATCATGGAAACGAACCAAGGGAGGTAGCGGAAGCAAATCTGAGGGCAGCAATGCAAGGTATGTTTGAACGGCGTTATAATCCTGCTGAATTCGAGTTATATGATATCAAACTGATTGTTAAGAGTTTTGTTCCTAAGAAAAAGTTTGGGACTATTATGGTTATCATTGGATTTGCCAATTATATCTTCCCACAGGTTGAGCCCTGAATTGCAAACTGCGTCTAACTTAAGTCTGTTAAAAACTCTCTGAAAAACGATTGTATCTCTTTGGTAGAGCTGTAATAATTACAAAAACACTAAGCCTGTAGAGATTTTTAAAAGATGTTTCTGAGACGAGGAGTGAAAAATGAGTTACCATGATTAAAAAGATCTTCTTGTTCTTTGTTATCAGCTTAGTATTGTTCTCTGCTAAAGCATACCCGGATGACAGTGAGAAGAAATTATCAATCACCACGAAAATAACATATGCACAAAAATATATGTGGAGAGGGTTCGACCTCCAGGAAGGAGACCCGGCAATACAGCCCGAAATCGTTCTGAATTTTAGTGGCACAGGCCTTTATTTCGGGATATGGGGAAATTATGCGATGGATGGTCAATGGCACGTATGGGATGAGATGGACTTTTATGCCGGTTATCTCTTAACTTTCAATGCAGATAAGCCTTATGTGATGGAAATAGACGCTTCGTATACCTACTATTATTTCCCAAATCAGCACAGAGACGAGGATACCCAGGAGTTAGCTCTATCATTAAAACTGCCAAAACTGATACCTAAAATAGGAAAGACCAGTTTGGTACCATATTCAACTTTATACTACGGGTGGTCGCCAAAAGGGTATGATACGTTTTGGATCAAGCTTGGCGCCGACTATAAGATGCAAATCCCTGCGTTGCTGACCGAACAGAAAGAGCAGTCGCTTACCTTATATGTCGAAGCCTTTTATAACGACGGTTATAAACCATTTGAGACAACTCCTGGATGGAGCTATGTTGCTGCAGGGTTGAGAACAGTCTTCGAGCTTCACGGTATAAGTTTTATCCCAAATGTGAATTATCAGAGGACATTGAAAGGTTCTGTGAATGAAGATAAAAATGTTTTTTGGTATACATTCGGAATATCATATTATTTTTGAGCCTTTATGAAAGAAATACTAATCCTAATTCAAACCGCTATTATTATTTTGCTTTTCGCTACTCACGCGGTAGCGGGTAATATCGCCCCGGATATAGAAAAAATTTTAAAAAAACGCAAGATTACCGTTGCAATGCACTGTGAAGATACCCCTCCTTTTTTCATGCGGAGTAAAAGAGGCTTTTTTTACGGATTCGATGTAGAACTTGCTCAGGATATCGCTAGAAGAATGGGTGTTGAACTGGAATTTAATCGGAGCGCAAGTTCTTTTGATGAGGTTGTAGAACTCATTGTCAGGAGAAAGGCGGATGTCGCAATATCCATGCTGAGCAGGACGCTTAGCCGCGCTAAGCTCGTGAGTTTTACCGACTCATACATTGTTCTACACAGAGCTCTGCTCATTAACCGTATCATACTGGCAAAGCAGAAAATGGAGTATGAGGGTCTACTGCGGATACTCAATAATTCAGGGATAAAAATAGGGGTGATAGAAGGCACATCTTATGTTGACTTTGCAAAACAAGATTTTCCGAAGGCGCTAATATTGCTCTATAAAGATTGGAGCTCTGTGATAAAAGATGTTCTTGAGGGCAAGATTACCGCAGTTTTCTATGACGATTTGGAGATAAAAGAGTTTAATCGCAAAAACCCTGATAGCGCATTATATTTGCAGACAGTCATTATGAAAGACAAAAAAGACCCCCTTTCACTTGCAGTACATTGGGAAGATGCTCACCTTCTCTCATGGCTGAACTTGTACCTCCAGACCATTAGAGAAGATGGCACATACGACAGGCTTTTCAAAAAATACATTGAGAGCGAACAATGGCAGACGGAGTGAATACAATGAAGCGGTATTTCAATATCCTCTTAAGTCCCTGTGTGGTCTTTTCAGGTATTGTGGCAGGAATTATTATAGGCACAACGAATGAAGAGCTTTCTGCCAGGGTTGCCCCCGTCGGAGATATCTACCTATCCCTATTGCAAGCATGCATATTGCCTATCATGATAACCGCTATCATATCGAGCCTTGGCCGTTTATTGACAACAGGCTATGCCTTCAGTTATATCGGACGCCTGGTATTTGTATTTGTGGCTGGACTAACACTGGCCGGAATGCTCGGATTGACTTCGGGATTGATTTCCAGGCCAGGCAAAGGGGTTGACAGAAGTGACAGGATAACCATGGGCAAAACGATCTTCGAGGCTGAGGTTAATTACGAAAAAGAAGCTCATAGACCCTCAGATTTTCTAAGTTTTGTCAAAAAGATAGTGCCGGCGAATATCTTTCGTGCCGTAACAGAGGGGCAAAACATTGCAGTCCTGTTTTTTTCCATACTTATCGGTATCGCTTTAGGTCTTATCCGATCCTCTTCTAGTAATACGACCCTCTCTGTTATCGATTCTCTCTATGATGCCTTCCTGAAGATAATCGGATGGATAATGTATGGACTGCCTTTTGGTCTTATGTGTCTGATTGCTAATCAGATTTCAAAAGTCGGAATTGCAATAATACTCGCAATGCTCAAACTCATCATTATTTTTTATGCCTGCGCTTTCATTCTGCTTATAGGTTATAGTATTGTGATATGGTTTAGGGTTAGAGGTACTTATATACGATCTCTACTGTCACTTAAAGAAACCCTGCTTGTCGCACTGGGAACTTCAAGCAGTTTCGCCTCAATTCCCTCAGCGCTTCGGGGATTGAGTAGGGAACTAAAGGTAGAAAAACAAACTGCAGATCTCGTAATCCCTCTTGGCATTAGCCTTAATCCTCATGGTTCCGTTGTGCATTTTGCGATTGCCGCGGTTTTCATATCGCAGATCTATGGTATTCCATTTGGATTAAAAGAGACGAGTATAACACTTTTCGGCTCGATTATCGCCGGTTTGGCTGCGTCAGGAGTACCGGGACTTGGCGGATTGAGCATGATTTCGCTTGTTCTAGACCCTCTCGGATTGCCGAGCAAAGTTGCAGTAATACTCCTTGCTGCAATTGATCCGATTGTAGATCCAATACTGACTGCTGTGAATGTCTATGGAAATTGCGCATCTACTACGCTGATTGCAAAAAAGGCAGTATAGATAAAGAAATGAGGCTCTTGCAAAAGTTTCCAAAATCAGAAAATAGACGAGGCATCCTGCCTCGTAACATCTTGAAATAAATGATTTGTCAGGCAAGATGCCTGACCTATTTGCAGCGAAATTTGACTTTTGCAAGAGCCTCGAAATGTATTTCAAGCAAGGCAATAAAAAATCTGTAAAAAATTAAAAAATAGACCTGATCCCTTGTGTCTTTTTATGAGGTTCAACGGCGATAATGTGTAAGTTATCCCTCTTTAATAAATACAAAAGGCCTACGGTGAAACGCAGGCCTTTTGTTAAAAAAAGCTTCAAGCTATTTGTAAGGCACGTTTGTCCCGGATACCGTCAAGTCCATATAGCCTATCTTGCCGGCAGGCGCAGGGTACCTGAACTTCGCTACACCAAGCTTCGGATAGGAATACTGCTCTACAGTCTTGCCTTCTGTGTCCAGATAGGTCATAAGGTAGCACTCGAATGTCCCCAGCTTAGAGGAGACGTCGATGATAGAGACCACCTCCGTAGAGGGCGTAAACGAATAAAGCGGTATGGCCTGACCGTCCGTATAGGCAAAGACGTTTATGGTCTGGCTCTTGGTCTGACCGACAAAGTAAGGGAAATCCATCGGTATGAATCCTTCGTCAAACCAGATGGGCATACCGGCCACTAGTGTTCCTACATGTCCGGTATCTCCGGCAAAGGCCACAGCATCGTTCTCTCCAAGGTAGAAGTATCGTTTGAAGGCTTCCTGCTTTATAGTGGTAGTCGTATTGCCGGCAATGTCAGTAGCTCTAATTTCCGTGTAATGTGTCTCAAGCATTGTGTTAAGGGTTCTGTTGAGGATAGGATTTAACACCGTTTCGTCCAGTATCTCCATTGTAAACCAACCGGATATCTCCTCAACCGTGCCGTAGTCGGACATGTAGAAGCCGGAGCGCTCGTATCTTGTGAGGTAACCGGGGACATTGGGCGTCAGCTTGTCGTCTGTGGAAAGGGCGTATCTGTTATCGACCCTGAACGGAATATTGGTATCAGAAAGGGTAAGGGTGAATATTCCTGTGTCTCCGGGCATGGTCGGATAGAAGACGAACTTGATGATACCCACGTCAGGGTAGATGTACTGGAGTCTGTCGGAGATAAGGCCTTCCATGCCGGGATCAGTGCTAGTGTCAGTGTACCTCATCCTAAAAGTATCGAACCTGCCAAGGGGTATCGTTATGTCTTCCCTTGCCTCGACAACTGTGACGAGCTTGCCACTAAGTGTGCTTGAGCCGTCTTCAGTCCTCTTGAAATAGTCAGTTTGTCTTGTATCGTTGACATTAAGCGGCATCTGGTACTGGATGTAGTCTCTGGGTACTTCGAACCAGTAGGTCTTCTAGATAGGTTTTCCCATGGAGTCATAGCCCTCGATCAGCTTCTCACCCTGATACTTTATGGTACCTGTCAGGGGATCCTGTACGAAATACCGATAGAGGTAGTTTACTATCCTGGAGGGAGTCTCTTTTCCATTTGGGTCCACAAATTTGGCGTCATAAGATTGCGCCTCGATGAGGCTCAAGACGGAGATGTTGTTATTCAGAGGATTAGTCAGTCCCTCGTCCATTATCGCAAGCCTTAGCCAGCCGCCTGTGACAATGGTCTTTGAGCCGTCGGCGTGTGTGTATGTTCCCTCTGCGTCGTACTTCATCATATCGCCGTGCTTGTAGATTACGTTCTTTGTGTTGTCTCTGGAATGGTACGTGAATTTGCCTGAATCGCTTCCGCATCCCCAGAGAAGCAGAAATATCAGAAAAAGGAACTGAAATCCCTTCAACCTGAAAATCATTTTCTTCATTTCTTACTCCCTTTTAAATTGTTATAGACGCTTTTTCCATCGGAAAAGAAACAGATTCTTACTATATATTACGTTTGTGATTTCAAGATTAACGTTCAGAAAATTATAACACGGCATATATAATATTATTACAACAAATTGTATAAGTCCACACAAATGGGGTCTTCAAACCAAATATTAGACAAACCAAAATATAGTAGTTTTTTTGTCTGCTGAGCCGGGAGAATTCGAATATAAATATATTAATATTATTAATTTGACATTTAATATTATTAATTTGACATTAATTCATAGCGACTTTACCTTAGAAAACGATTAAAATTAAAAATTAAGGAGGGGTCCATGGCAAAAAAAATACTTGCGATTCTTTCGAATTATGGGTACTGGGGGGTTGAACTCACTGGTCCAATGGTAAAACTTGAGGAAGCAGGATATGAGCTTGTTTTTGCCACCCCCAAAGGTGACCGGCCTATTGCTTTACCGCCCAGCTATGACACATCTTATTGGGATCCTCCATTAGGTACTCACGTCACAACTGAATTCGATGCAAAACAGGTTATGGAGATAAAAGACAGTCCGAAACTCGACAAACCAATAAACATCTCCGAGTGGATGCCTGAGCGCCCATACTTCAGTTCTGAATCATTTTTGCGTGAATGGGAAAGATACTTCAAAACAGTTAAAGAACGTCAGGCTGAAATGAACGAAGATTATGCCGGACTCCTTCTTGTAGGGGGAAGCGGCCCTATTATTGATATGGTAAATAACCAGAGAGTCCATGATATTATTCTAGGGTTCTATAAGTACGACAACCCCATAGGAGCTATTTGCTATGGGGTAGCCTGTCTTGTATTTGCAAGGGACTTCAATGAGAGAATCCCTATCATCAAAGGAAAACATGTAACCGGCCACTGCATTGAATATGACTATCATGACGGCACAGGTTTTGTAGGTACAGATTTAAACATGGGACCTCCACCATATGTTCTTGAATATATTCTCAGTGATGCTGTTGGGCATGATGGCATGTTTCACGGTAACTTTGGGAAGGAAACTTCTGTAATTGTTGATTATCCTTTTATTACCGCTAGATCTCTTCAGTGCGCACATGAGTTCGGTGAGCAGTTTGTTAATGTTCTGGAAAAGGGGCTTAAACGTTATGGCTGGTAGAAGGGGGCTGCATTAAAGTCATAACCCTCTATAAAAGAAAAGGAGGCACGCCATAGTAGAAAGAACTGGCCGTTTCGCCATAATAGAACAACTTCTTGCTGACGGTATAGAATACATGTTCGGAAACCCTGGTACTGTGGAGCAGGGTTTTTTGGACGCACTTGCGGAATACCCTCAGATGAAATACATCCTTACCCTTCAGGAGTCCGTTGCCGTGATGATGGCTGACGGCTTCGCAAGGGCAAACAAGAGGGCGGCCCTTGTACAACTGCACAGCACGCCTGGGGTCGGAAACGCTATAGGGGCTCTCTATCAGGCAATGCGCGGACATGCCCCACTTGTGGTGATAGGAGGTGACGCCGGCAAAAAGTATGCGTCCATGGATGCCCAGATGGCCGGAGACCTCATCGGTTTCGTAGAGCCAGTTACAAAGTGGTCGGCTATTGCTATGGACGCCTCTTCGGTTCTCCGTCTTCTGAGGCGCGCAATAAAGATCGCCTCCACCCCCCCGATGGGTCCGGTCTACTTGTGCCTTCCTATGGACGTGCTAGATTCCCTTTCCATAGAAGAAGTATATCCGACTTCGATCCCCTCAACTAGGACGATCCCCGACGCTGCACTGATTAGTCAGGCCGCCGGGTGGCTTGCCCGAGCACAGAATCCCGTAATATTCATGGGCGACGGAGTAGCTTACTCCGGCGCCCATGAGGAGCTTTCAGCCATCGCAGAAACATTGGGCTGCGAAGTATGGGGGGTTGATTCTGGGGAACTAAACATGGCATATGACCATCCTCTGTATCAGGGCCAGACCGGACATATGTTCGGCCAAAGCAGCCTTCCTACTATGAGGAAGGCCGACGTAAACCTAATATGCGGCACCTACATTCTGCCGGAGGTCTTCCCGGAGGTCGGCGAGGTATTCGCCCCC
>Ga0172375_10007154_pt1 | contig 15367 bp, 19 predicted proteins | sample LakKiv1m_FD_114537 | JGI IMG/M metagenome (GOLD analysis project Ga0172375, IMG submission 114537) | Freshwater microbial communities from Kabuno Bay, South-Kivu, Congo - kab_092012_11.1m | ecosystem: Environmental > Aquatic > Freshwater > Lake | place: Democratic Republic of the Congo... | reverse complement strand
GAAGCCGGTTCCCAGACCACGGGGGTAGGGGGCGCGGCGAGGGGGGGGCCCCCGCAGGGAACCCCCATAACCCAACCCCCCAGGAGGAGTAAAGCCCCCCCCCCCCCCCCCCGGGCCTTCGAACAAATGACTGCATCTTCCCAACCCCCTAAATGAAGTTGACTAAATGGTGTTTGGTGATACCGAAAAACCTGTTCGTCCTCAAAATACGAACAGGCACTACCCTAAGATTTAGGTGGCACGAACCGGTCGAATTGTCAAGGGAAATATCAGAAGGACCCGGATGAATGAGGGGTAAGGCGGCAAGAACAAGCAATCCGCGTGCAGTCATCCGGTTTGGAGACAGCCTTGGTTTGGCGGTAAACCCCTCGGTGTTTTTGCATCCAAAGCGGCCTCCTACTCGGACAAGTTACTGCGGATTCGTATTCGGTCTTCCTCCACAATCCACAGCCTGCCCTTGAGTGATTCCTTTTCCAGGAAAGGAATCACTCTGTGGAGGCACGAGAGGAGATGTTGTTTGTCCTGGGATCGGACCCGGAACACGATGATTCCTGGCGTCTCTTCAGGCGGGCACAACCGAATGTCGGCAAAATCAACATCCAGAGTGACTATTGCTCTATCCTCAGACCAACAAGCGGACAGCACATCAGGGTCCGCGGCCCCGCTCAACTCTTCTTCAACCACCGTCGCCGCGTCATATCCCGCAGACCGGAGTACCTGTGCGAACTCCAAGGGAAGATTCTCGTCAATCTTGAATTTCATCCCGCACTTCCTGCGGGCAGATGGACGACTCGTTCACGAGCCAATTCCGCAGCGTATGCGATCACAGCCCGAATATCCTCGTCAGTAATGGATGGGTAACTCTTGAGAATCTCTTCCCTGGCTAAGCCTGCAGCGAGGTTGTCCAAAATACCCGATGCCATGATCCGCGTACCTCTGATACACGCCTTTCCATGACATATCGTCGGATCTACGGTGATACGGTCTCGCCAGCTCATAGCGAACCTCTGAATGAGATTTCTTCCTCTATTCTATTACCCCGCCGCCAACTCGGCAATCTTTCCCTGAACATCCCCCACCGAGTCAGTATAGCCGTTGCCAATAGTCTTGACCTATTTGGTGTTCAAGGGACCCCTTTGTCGGAGGCGCTTTGGTGGAGCAGGCGCCCTGCCTGCTCAGGGCCGGCGGGCAAGATGCCCGCCCCACCCAAACCAACGCGCATCCTGCATTCTCTTGGACCTCACCATGAATGGCGGCCAAAGGCTGGTTCCCCAAAGAATCATCCTTGCCGCACAGTAACAACTCTTGGTAGGGCAGGCTTCCAGCCTGCCATTCTTTTGTCTCCCTGGGGCATCTGCCTAAAATGCGACTCCCAAGCTCTGGACAATACCTGCTTTAGCCATCCAGCTTCTTCACAAATGGCGGGCAGGATGCCCGCCCCACCAGGGCATCAGAATTGTTGGAAATTATTTCCAGCAATCACTATGAAACGGATGTCGTTCCCAGAATCCCCTTCGAAGGGAAGCTGTGTCACCAAGGCTTCTACACGTCCTGCGTGTCCTGCACCTGAGCGATACCGTGATTCTCCAGTTGGTATCGGATGATGTAGACGGAGACTCCGAATTCTGCGGCCGCTTCTTCAGCTTGCTCCCAAGTGACTGTGGGAATCTTGATTCGGGCGCCCAGCGCCGAAGCAGGCACAAGGAATTCGGCGGCAAACGCACGATTTCGCTTCTGTTGTTCTGTATCGGCACTGGTAATCAGCGCACTCTGCCGGCTCGATGAACACAGGTATTCAAAAAGTGCTCGACAGAAATGAAACTGTCTAGACGCTGGGAGTGCCTCTCGGAGACGAAATGCCGGACTGGATCTATCATTAATCCCCATCAATGCGATGAAAGGCATCTCGCGGCTCCGAAACTCAGTGATTACTGAAGAGAGAGCCTCTTCGGTAGTCCCGACCGCGCGCGCAACATCCTCAATTGATTTCAGAGGCGTTCCGTTTAGGCGCAGGTGAGAGCGGAGCTGTCTCGCGAAAGAATAGCCCTGCTCGTAAGGTCTTGCGCCGGAGGGCGGAAGCCATTGCTCAGTGACCCGGCGAAGTTCTCTGAGGGACGCCAAGTCCGCTGTATTGTTTTGTGCACAAGTAAATGCTTCGTGTATCTCTTCTGCTTCCGCCAACAATTCCGTTCTCCGAGCGGCTCGGAAGAACTCGGCCACTATGTCTTCCGGGAGTCTGCTCGCGGCTTCCAGTATCTCTTCTTGCTGACTATCATCCAACGAGTATGGATCCAACCCAAGTGAGCCTGCACATTTACAGAATTCTCTCTCTTCTCGATCGGCTGATCGAATAGCCTCCCAGTCTTCTTGAAGCAGACTCCCGGTAATGCCCTGTTCTTCCAATCGGCTCACAACCGCGTTGATCAAGAAAGAAAGCTGCTCTTTCACCAGCCTTGTCTCTAACCGGCAGTCACCACTCCCGATGAATTCAAGATGATGAGACGGCAGTCGTTCCGGGGACCACGACAGCATTACAGTAGACTCCGCAGGTCTGATGTGAAGCGGAGGAAGAGCAAACCCTTCGCGAGCGCCGACAAGAGAATGACGAGATTCATAGCCGGGGCGATCAACCGGTTGAGAGGGGCTCGGCTCATTCCATAGAGACCACCACTGGGAAACCAACCATTCCGCGAGTGGATACAGCGGCACGTAGACGGCATCTCGGACAGTTCTTGACCTCTCATGGAACACCCTGGTCACCGACTCGCCATTGACGACAATCTCCACCCTGGCCCACGTGGCCCTCAACTCCCGGCCCTTAGCGCCCATGGGATCTTCCCAATCGAATTTGATTGCGAAGTCAGTCATAGACCAAATCCAAGCCTTCCGGCCATTCGGTTTTGTTCAGGGGATAGCCCTTGTATTCCCCAAGTTCTCGATTCACGAGACGCGCTTCATAGATAAGGTCGCCTTCCTTGTGCCACACATATCTCGGGAAATCGCCTTCCAATAGCCCGCCGATTGCCCCGCGCCGGATTGCTGCTCTCAGCCATTCAGTAATCAGATCCAGGTTCTGCGACAATTGTCTATCGCAGATGGAGGCATCCTTTCTTGGGCTCTGTAGGCCGGCAAACGACGGTGTATCTTTATGTTCGGGGCTTCCCACGTACCTGACTCGTCCGGCGATGTCATCAAGATTCAGTTCGATCCCCGAAGGTGTCACCTTGCGACGTAATGGTCGTTTGCGTCGTGGCGCTCTCATGGTGCGTTTCCCTATGCCGTTGGGACCACTAGTGAATAATTTCGTAATAATTAATAATTCTAACGTGTCGGATGCGAGATTGAACAAGAAAGAATTTCCCGCAACCCTAACCAAACCGCTGCGGGTCACCTCGTCCCGCCCGTAACCAGTGTCACCCTTCCGGGCAGACTCTTAGACGCGGCAGCCACCATGTTCCTGGCCTGTTCGGCTATGCCTTCCGCTGTCAAACCCAGATCCGTCAGAAGCTCCTGACGAGTCCCATGCTCGACAAACGCGTCGGGAATACCCATCCTTACCGTTCTGATTCCATCGAGTGCTTCGTCGCTGAAGAGTTCCAGGACCGCACTTCCGAATCCTCCGTTGAGGACTCCTTCTTCCACGGTCAGGACTCTCCCTGTGGCTGCGGCCTTCGAGATGATAAGGTCTCTATCCAGAGGCTTGATAAAACGCGGATCAATTACGCACGCGGATATACCTTCAGCTGCAAGAATGCCGCCGGCCTCCAAAGCGGGTGCCGCCATGGAACCCACCGCGATTATCACCACGTCGTGGCCATCCGCGACGACTCGTCCTTTTCCTACGGGCAGCACCTGGGGCTCCTTTTTCAAAGGGACGCCCAGGCCCTGCGCCCTCGGGTAACGGATGACGCTGGGACCGGGAAGCGTCAAGGACGTGGCAAGCATGTCCGCAAGCTCGTCCTCGTCGGATGGGGCCATCACGGTCAGGTTGGGAATGCTCCTCGTGAAGGCTATGTCGAACGCGCCGTGGTGAGTCGGTCCATCCTCGCCCACTATACCGGCGCGATCCATGGCCAGGACCACAGGGAAACCCTGCATGCAGACATCATGGATGATGTGATCGTACCCCCGCTGCATGAACGTGGAATAGATCGCCACCACCGGCCTGTGTCCCTCGGAGGCCAACCCTCCGGCAAATATCACGCCGTGCTGTTCCGCTATTCCCACGTCAAAGAAACGGCTGGGAAAGAGGCGGGCGAATTCCGCCAACCCGGTGCCGTACTCCATGGCGGCTGTTATGGCCACGATCTTCGGGTCCTTGGCGGCAAGCTTTATGAGGGTCTTGCCGAACACTGTGGTGAATGTCGGCGGGCCTTCCTTCTCTCTGATCTTGCCCGTGGTTATCTCGAACGGCCCCACTCCGTGAAAACGGCTGGGGTCTTCTTCTGCCTGGCAATACCCCTTGCCTTTACACGTAATCACGTGGATAAGCATAGGCTGACGGAACCGCTTGACATTGTTTAGGTTTTCGACCATGTGTCGTATCTGATGGCCGTCAATGGGGCCAACGTAGGTGAACCCCAGGTCTTCGAAAAGCCTCCCCGGAGTGAGAAACCCCTTCAGCGCATCCTCGAACTGCCTGGCCAGAGCGTATAGCGAGCGGCCCATTACCCCTGGAATGTTCTTCAGGATGCCCTTGATCTCGTCCCTGAAGCGGGTTACCAGCTGACCGGTCATGATCCGGTTCAGGTATGCGGCCATTGCTCCCACATTGGGAGATATGGACATCTCGTTGTCGTTGAGTATTATTATCAGGTCCTTCTTGGCTGCTCCCGCCTGATTCAGACCCTCGTACGACACGCCGCAGGTCAGGGAGCCGTCCCCCACCACAGCGATTACCTTGTGATCGTCCCCGCTGAAGCATCGTGCCTGAGCAATCCCAGCGGCAGCGCTGATGGCGTTCCCCGCGTGTCCCACGTCAAAGAAATCGTAATTGCTTTCGGTCCTCTTGGGGAAGCCTGCGATTCCTCCGCGCGTGCGCAAGGTCTCAAAACGATCGCCCCTGCCGGTCAGGATCTTGTAAGCATAGGCCTGGTGCCCCACATCGAAGACTATCCTGTCCTTGGGGGGGGAAAACACCTTGAGAATGGCTATGGTGAGTTCGACGACTCCAAGGCTGGAGGCGAGGTGCCCGCCCTTTTCAGAGACCGTGTTTATGATTAGTTCCCGGACTTCCTGAGCGAGTTTCCTGAGGGAATCGGCGGGGAGATCCTTCAAGTCTTCCGGAGACTTGATACGCTTAAGTATGTCGGTATCTTGAGTTGTCTCGATTTCTTTCATTTCTTGTCCGCAGACTCAACTGACACGTTCGCCGACGTATCGTCCAATGGCCGTGAGGATTTCTGCCCTGGGGCCCAGGGGCCGGATGGTCTCCAGCGCTGCCGCAATCCGTTCGCGCATGATTTCACGGGCTCTTTCTTTGCCGAAAAGATTGGGGTACGTTGCCTTGCCGCGACTGTCGTCCTTGCCGACCGCTTTTCCAAGCTTCTCCGGGTCGCCTTCCAGGTCAAGGAGATCGTCCCGTATCTGAAAAACAGCTCCGAGATCTGCGCCGTAGCTTCCGAGTATCATGATCTCGTCCTGCGATCCTCCCGCCAGTGCGGCGCCGCAGGTCAGAGACGCCCGGATCAATGCCCCGGTCTTGTTGCGAATGATCGCCTCCACCGTTTCCTTCCGGACTGACTTTCCTTCACAGGTAACATCGAGCACTTGGCCCGCGATCAGCCTGTTGGATCCCGCTGCGAAGGCCAACTCCGCTATCACCCGCAAGAGCCTTTCCGGACGATAGGTCCGGCTCACCTCTGCAGATGACAGAAGGCCGAAGGCCAGAGTAAGAAGAGCATCCCCGGCCAGGATCGCTACGGCCTCGCCGAACTCTTTGTGCGCGGTGGGTTTCCCACGGCGAAAGTCGTCGTCATCCATTGCAGGAAGGTCGTCGTGAACCAGAGAGTACGTATGAACGCATTCCAGGGCGACGGCGAGAGGCAGGACGCTTTCAGCGGTGCCCCCCACGATTTCGGCCGCAGTCATAGCGAGAATGGGCCGGATCCTCTTTCCTCCGGCGAAAACACTGTACCTCATTGCCTTGTGAAGGATGGCAGGCTCATTATCCTCGGCAGGGAGCATCTCGTCAAGGGCCTTGTCCACGAGACCACGGCGTTGGGCCATGTATTGCTCAAGGTTCACGTGAGAAGTACCTATTCTTCCCCTTTTTCGAAGGGTATCCTTTCCATGGTGGCAAGCAGCTCTTCAATGCGCCCCTCAGAGCGGTTCAAGATGGTAAACAGGCGCCTGGACAACTCTATCCCTTCTTCGAAGAGCTTTAGACTTTCGTCCAGGCTCAGGCCTCCGTGTTCCATCCTGTCCACGATGGATCGGAGTCTCTCCATATACTGATCGAAGTGTTCAGGCCCGTCTTCTTTTTCTCTGGCCTTCTTAATCATTATCCCGGTCTCTTTCCGTGTCCTAGCGGTTCTCCGGACCAGTAACGAGTTCGCTCAATTCGCGCTTGGCAGCCGCTGACCCGGGGTCCACGTTCACCGCCTTCACGAAGCAGGATACCGCCTGCTTCGTACGCCTAAAGAATCTCTTGAGTATATACCCTTCCAGATAATACCCCTGCGCCAGCTTTTGAGGAAGAACCCCGGAGAGTTTTTCCCGGAGCCGGTTGGCGGCCTGGACCTCTTCCAAGCCGGACTTCACGTACGACGCGGCAAAGTCTTGGTGGATGCGGGCCTTGATTTTGGTCTGCGCCAAGGAGAAGAGCACGTCGCTGTACAAGAGCGTCTGATTCGAGCCTGCCTGATCCAGGAGGTCTCTCGCTTCGTCAAACATTTCCAAGGCTTCCAGGTAATGCGTCTTCTCAGCGAGAACCGTCCCGGTTCTGAGGAGATTTTCCGCCTTCAGCTCGGGGCTTTCGGAGGCCTGGATCAGCACTGCATGAAACGACATTACGAATGCCGTCAGCAGAATCGGAACAACTCGCCGGACCACGACGAAGGCCCGCGCCGATTGGCGGCCGAAAATCTTCCGTACGAGCCGGCGCGCTTGAATCCTCTTCCAGGTTTCGGTCATTCTGCCCTGTTTAGACTTTGACTGGCGGCTCACGCTTTCCGTGGGCCTGTTCCGGAGAACGCCGTCAAGGACGGACTCCGTCCCCGGCATGGTCCGCGTCCCACACGCTCTTTCTATCGCAGAATAGTCATTGAAAGACAATCTGAAAGGGTGTTCCGTCGTACTGGCTTAGTTCAGGTTTTCCCAAATATTGTTGCGTATTCTGGCCCTATGAGATTGCTTCGCTTCGCTCGCAACGACAAGTTTCGGGCATGTCGTTGCGAGGAGCGGAGCGACGAAGCAATCTCGACGGGTCAAAGATTCGTCACCGTATTTAGGAAATACGGCACTTGCTCGCGCTGTGCTACGCTTATGCCACCACCCGATCATATTGACGGCGGTCATTGCTGTATCTCGAATTCCACCCGGCGGCCCAAGCGTTCGTGCGCAGGCGCTCCACCGGGAGGCATCACCAGAGTCGCTCCATGACCCATCACGGCAATCCGAGCGGCGGGAATGCCGTGGGTCCCTACCAGAAACTGGGCCACGGCTTCAGCCCGCTGCTTGGAAAGCTTCAGGTTGGTCTCCGGCTTGCCCTTGCCGTCGGAGTACCCGTGCAAAACAAGTCTGGCCATAGGACTCTGCCTGAGAATCTGAGCCACCGCGGCAAGAGTGGCCTGATTTGCCGCGTCGGCCATAGGCTCTCTGGACCTGACGGAGAAGCTGTTGTTGTCAAACGTGACCGGACTTAAGCCTGCGACTGGAGCGCCCGCAGCTGCCTGCCCCGCACAGGGCATCACCATGAACTGCCTCATCCACCTGTACCAATCGGCTGAAGACCCGAATGAGTTAGCGTTGTTGTACGTCCCGCGGCCATTCTGCGCTATTCCCTTGAGGTAAAAGGCTCCGTCCTGGCTCCCTCCCACCTGAAAGGTGTGGACCTCCAGGTCCGGATTGTTCCTGCAGATCTGCTCCGTGATCTTCCCCGGATCAGCCTTGCAGGACTCGATGCCGCCTCCCACCACAACTATGACCGACTTACCCGACGCGCCAGCAAGATCATCGGCCGCTCCCCTCAATCCCGCGGACAATGAACTGGTCCCGTACGACACCGTCTTGGGAAAGGAATTCAAGAAGCGCTCGGGATCCCACGGTTGAATCGCTAGAATGCTTTCGGTGTTCTCGCAGCCGAGTCCGACCTTCAAGCCGTAGTGTCTCAAGCCCACGTTGAAGAATCCGTCTGCGGTCAGCGGCATGGCTTTCTGAAAAAAAGACATCTGCTTGAGCATCTGATCCCAGTGATCCTTCTCCTTCATAAATCCGGAAGCATCAAAGAGCACCATTACGTTGGACACTCTCTTGCAGTCGTCCGCGGCCGCCGGACCGCCGGCCTGAACCAACAGGAGCACAGTCAAGCACACCATCAGCCCCCGTTGGAAGCGTTCCCATAGAAAGTGCGCCATAACTATCCTCCTCACATTGTTTGAATAAGACACCCAGCATCTCAAATTTGGTCAGCAATTAGCAGAGGATGTCAATATTGTCAAGAATTTTGCTGGAATACGGTCAGGATATGCCCTCCGGAGCCCGCCGGAGAAGCGTGAGTTTGAACCTGCCGCGGGCCCCCTTCGCTTGACATTGTGGGCCGTCATTCTATCCTGTCCCTGTGGATCATAGACGACAAAACCGCGGCCCTTCGGAGCACCTTCTCATCCTTGGGCTGGCTCTGGTAGCCCTCGCAGGCTCATTCATGCTCCGGCCATCGGGCGATGGAACATTGCGCCTGCCGCTTCCCGACGGCTTGATGAGCGTTGCACTGCCTCCGACCTGTTTTGGGGGTCTTCGCGTAAGTGCGTACCTGTCATTTATGTCTCATTCTCTGTACGGTCAGTTGTTTGGACGGTCCATCCGTAGACAGAAGGTATCTCGGCACAATTATGTACCATGCAACGAACCTTCCAATACTTCAGCTTTTGTCGAATGCTGGTGTTTTGCTTCAGTCGGAATTGGACAATTCCGACTGAAGCAAAACAGAACGTGTGCCAGCGCATAACCCAGCTTCAAGAGGTGACTCTTGCCTGTGGCATTCTCCCCGATGATCACGTTTAATCCCGGAGAAAATGTGATATCTAACTCTGAGAAGACAGTGAAGTTTTTCAGTCGTAAGGAATTTAGGGGCATGTAGGATTCCCAGGTCGATCTACTGTCAACTGGCCAAAATGCCGAGTCGTTTCCAATTATTAAACCACAGGAATCTGCTCCACACAAGATATTTGTAGGTTGGGTCGCGGCCCAGGCAAACTCATACCAGTGAATGACTCCCGTAAATCATTCGATCTCGAACTGACCCGCTGCTGCGTCGCTGCATCTCTTGACATTGCGGGCCGTGATTCTATCCTGTCGGTGTGGATAACAGACGACAAAACCGCGGCCCTTCGGAGCACCTCCTAATCCTAGGGTTGGCTCTCGTAGCCCTCGCAGGCTCATTCATACTCCAGCCATCGGGCGATGGAACATTGCGCCTGCCGCTTCCCGACGGCTTGATGAGCGTTGCGCTGCCTCCAACCTGCTTCAGTCGGACGGTCTTCGGAATCCCTTGCCCAGGCTGCGGACTCACCCGGAGCTTCGCCTTCATGGCTCGTGGAGACCTGAAACAAGCCCTGACGTTCAATCCCATGGGACCGGCGCTCTTTCTGGCGTGCCTGTTTCAAATCCCATACAGAATTGTCGAGTATTCAGGAGTCTTGAAGGCAAACTCAACGTGGAGGCGATTCAAATCGGTCCTGGCGGCCCTGGCCTGGGCCCTTCTGTCCGGCCTCCTGGCCGTAGGAACGGCCCGGCTTGTGCAGCACTTTCTATGAGGATGCGCCGGGAACCCCTTCTTTGTGTAAAGAAGGGGTTCCCGGACCCTCCCCAAGAAACTCCAACGCTTGTCCGGCTCCCGCTGGTCGCCGGAGCGGAGTGCTTGCGTGGGCAGGGGCATTCTCCTTGTTCGTTGTGCCCCATCGGAGCATGGCGGTTTGTCAAAATGGCACCTTCCGCAATGAACGATGAAAACGCCAGGACCGGCATCTTGCCGATCTCTGTGAGGTCTTATTCATGCGAACTCCCAACCTGGGGGCACGTTCTACCGCGTGCGCAGCTCCCGTAGGATTCGGTGAACGAAGTGAACCGCATCGGTCGAGAAATGAATGGGAAGTCGGCATTCTCATAATCAGTCGCCACAGACATTCGTGGCTCTGTAAAATTACTTTGGAGACTGGATAGACAGGTACTATCGAGGAATCACAATGCTGGAGACATTTCTCAACGCAACATTCACCGCGCTGGGCGTCGGCGGAGCGTACCTGGCAAACGGGTACTTCTGGAACTGGCTGTACCGCTATCGGACATCTCAGGACGAGACCTTCTTTTTCCCGGCGGTTGACGGTTGGAGGCTTGCGATTCATCGTTATCGGCCCGACGGTGCGGTGCGAGGCCTACCGGTCATCCTCTGCCACGGAATGGGCTCGAACAGGTACGTGTTCGACTCGCCGGGAGCCCCCTCCCTTGCCGTGTTCTTGAGAGAACGAGGGCGGGACGTCTGGGTGGCCGAATTGAGGGGCTCAGGCATGAGCGACCGGCCCGGTCTGTTCTTCTCGGACGTGCCCTATTCCTGGGGATTCGATGACCACCTGGAGAGCGACCTTCCCCGGATCATAGGCCGCGTCCTCGAGCTGACCGGTGCTCCTGCGGCTCACTGGATAGGCCACAGCATGGGCGGTATGCTCATCGAGGCTTATCTTGCACGACATGATGCGCCGCCAGTCGCGTCGGCCACCGCGGTGGGATCACCGGCCGACTTCTCCAAGATGTCCTTCCAGGCCCTCCTAGTGCTGGCAAGATTGAGAACTTTCTTGTGGCTGACGCCCTTCCCGCCGATGCCATTCAACGGAAGGCTCGTCCTGCCAATTGCCCACAGCATGCCTCGCTGGCTGCTCGGGCTGTTTCACCCCCCAAACATTGACCCTCGAGTTTCCAGAGAGATCGTAGCCCTTAGCTCCGAGCTTCTAACCTCACGGAAGCTCTGGATGGATTTCGGCCGTTTCGTCGCGGACAAGAAGCTCGCTTCAGCTGAAGGCAGCCCGTATCTGGAAAATCTTTCAGAATCCCGCGTCCCGTTAATGGTCGTCGCAGGCTCCTGCGACATGATGGCGCCGGCCGATTCCGTAACGGCCGCGTGCCTGCCGGGACCGCATAAGGGGGAGCGTCGCTGCCTCATCATGGGAAGAGAATCAGGTTGTGCGGAGGAATACGGTCACATGGACCTTCTGGTGGGGCTCCGTTCAGAGCAGGAGGTCTATCCTCATCTCCTGGAATGGATCGAGAAGCACGATGGCCGGCGCGACTCATTAGCAGAGTAAGATGAGGAATAAGGAGGGCCGTCTTTACGAAGACTATTCCGGGGGAAAACTTTTCTGCAGAAAAGTCTTCCCCCGGACCTCTTTTCCAAAGACTCCCAACATATCAGCGGCTTCCGTTGGTCGCCGCTCCTTTTCGGGGGGCAAGCCGCCCGCCCCGGCGACCAGCGGGAGCCGGACGAGAGCTGGAGTTTCTTGGGGAGGGTCCGGGAACCCTTTCTTTACACAAAGAAGGGGTTCCCGGCGCATCCTCATAGAAATTTACGGCACGGGAACCGACAGGCCGAAGGGTCCTGGGAACGGTTGCTGGAGCGGCGGAATGTCCGGCAGCTCGATACCGTAAGGACCGCAGTTTACGCACGGCTGATAGAGCGTCCTGGACATGCACGGAGCCTGCCAGAGATCGTAGGGGGACGGTGGTTCCGCGGCGACGGCGTTGGTCGGAAGGTACGCATTCATCATCTGACATGTCCCGACCGGGACGATGCAAACCGTTACGAACAGGGATACTGCGAGGAGCGTGAAGCAGGGTCTTTTCATTGGCAACGACTCCAGCGAGCACTGTTTTGAGCAATTCTAACCGATAAACCCTTTATTGTCAATACCTTTGGCCGTGAATATAAATTCTCTTGTAGCAATACTTCGAAATGATGGGCAGGTGACTTGATTTTTTTGATCGCTTTGTTCTCGTTGTGGCGCATCTCGTCAACGAAACATCCCGAATAAAAAGAACCGAAATCTGGAGGAGTTGGAAACCGCAGCCAAAGCGGTACCTATCCAACGAACGTATGCCCCTATCATAGCTGGCGGCAGGGGATCCTCTCAAAGTCACCTAGTCAGCGTCCAGCGTAGAAAGTGCGATTCGGAAATCCTCCTCAAAGCGTTGAGCCTCCGTGCACCGACCTGTCACGCTAGCCCAATTTTCCGCAAATACAGGAGCCAGCTGCTGATATTTCTGCCTATTCTTGTGACTGCCGGAAATGAGTCTTCTTTCTCTTGGCAGCCCGCGAAGAGACGTCTCGGGATCGGGGCGACATTCGATGTGATCTCTGCTGCGCACTACAGGACTGTTAGGGAACAGCCCCACGAGAAGCCAAGTCTCAAGTGCCTTGGATGGGGTACAAAACACCGTTCGTGGCGGAGATGAATCTTCGCCGAGCCAGCGCAATACAAGGGTTCTCAAACGATTTGTGGTTGCCTCCGGCGGCGGACACGGCTCGGCACAAGGCAATGTGGTTTCTGCTGGGAAGGGATCATCGATGTCGTCGTCGGAATAGCTTGACTCAGCAACATCAGCGTCCAGTTGGACGACCAGCAAGTCATTGAAACCGTAAAGGATGTTGTCGCTTACTCGTCCCCCGGCCTGTTTAGAAGCCTGAAGGCACCAACGACACACGCCAGGCCAACCCGTCCCGTGTTCGCCATCGATAGCCCGTAGAGCGTCAGACATCTCCGGTTGCATGTATCGAGGTACAAAGTCTCGGCCCTCAAGGAAGTTGGAAATGACCTCCTCCAATATGATAAGATCCGTAGGCCCTTCGACCGCAAATGCTATGCGCAGTGGTTCAGACATCCGGCACCCCTCCCATTAATCCCATTACCCACAAACGCGATAGCGGCCAATCCTTCTCATTAGCCATTTTTCTAAGCTTCTCGTCAAGTTCGACGCGCGTGACGACTGTGCGTCCCATTTTAGATCTGTCCACGGCAAACAACCTCACCTGATCATTCTGGAGAGCGAGACCGTCCAGTGCCAATGGGTTCTGAGTGGTCAAGAAGACCTGGCGGGGGCGAGGTGAATCCAAATACCAACGACAAATGGCTCTTAGTAGCGAACGAGCCAATCTCGGGTTGAGAGCGTGATCGGCGTTGTCAACGGCGCACACGGACGGACTGTCGGGATGCGCTGCCAATACGGCGTGAAAGAGCACGTAGAGTGCGCCTTCACTCGCGTCGTAAGCCGTCAGCGTGTCCCGCCCAGGCTTCATGAATCGGTCTGAGAACTTGATAACCCTTTCTGTCGAGCCCACTGAGGCAGAACGAGGCATAACGGAAGCAGAAGCTGTTCCATAGGATTTCGCCCAGTCTATCAAGGACAAGGCGTCGTGGCAGACCTGACCAATATAAGGGTCGCGATCCCTTGCTCGCAGCAGGGCAGACAACGCATTCGGGATTTGTCCCCCCGAAAGCCCCATAGGCGGTCGCTGCTGAGGATCCGGCACCAGACCACGTAAGGTATTGGTGTCAGGGGAATAAATGGCAAAATCCCGTAGTTCGTCGAGAAGTTTTGCCGCCTCATCCTGCGGATCGAAATCGACAACTTTCAGCGCAATCCAACCGGCCTCCGGGTTTAGCCTTTCCCGCGTATGATGGGAACGCCCCGCAATTGACGTGGCGCCGCGTTTCAGATTTTCCGAATAGTAACGCCAGACCGGCAGAGGATGTTCGATCGGGTTGTAAAGATTCACTTCATAGGATGCCGAAGAACTCGATGCCCCAAAATTAATGTACTTGCTTCGTTTCATGTCTGAGAATGCGCACTTGTACAATGCGGGAACGCCGGGACGAACCCCACGGCGGAGTAGGGCTGCATCATCCACCCGACCTTGTACCGCAGCGGAAAGAACGCCGAGTGCTTCAAGCAGGTTGCTCTTGCCGCTGCCATTTGCACCGATGAACACATTTACGCGACCTGGTTCGAACTCGATGTCCTCGATAGACTTGAACCATCGGAACCGGAGTTGTTCGATCATATTCCTGCCTCCACACGGCTGAACGAGCAGCCTCCATCGTTCCGGATTCCCGCTGCGGCAACTGATCTACGAGCGTCCAATATCGCTTGGCGTTGGTTGCCTTGTTACACGCAAGGAAGCCGCCATGAAACGCTTACGGATTCCGTAAGGATTTGTGCCGCCGTACAGGTCTGCATCTGGCATTGCCAACAACAGTCACGACGGTTCTCAGCCACACGGCGCTCATTCGGAATCAACCGAATCGTGGCCGACGGCTCCGACCAAAGTTTCCGATCAGCCTTCGCCGCAGGACTCTCCGGGCTCCAGCCAAAACGAACAGGCAAAAACGAGGCTAAACTACCCCTGAATATGCCTATGGTCAAATGATTTCAGCGGATATATCGGGCTCACGAGGATCTCTGGCGCCTGTCGAAAGTAATTGCGGAAACGGCGCGACTTCTTGATGCAGTTGTTTGAAGCGGTCCCTATATCGTCAACGAAACATCTCGAACAAAGAGATCTGAATTCTGGAGGAGTTGGAAACCGCAGCCAAAGCGGTACCCGACCCTCTAAGCCATGCAAACGTTTACCGAGTTTCTATCACGAAGAACCGCCCCAGGCTCCGTCAGTGGGGACTGGCGTGCGCAGCCGGCGGCGTGGTGGAAAGACTCGTGGGCTTGGGATTCAGAATGCCGTCAATAAGGCGCAGCGGGAGCTGACCAATGAGGTAAGGAAGATAAAGCACACTGGCTACGAGGGAATTCTCTTCGTGGACAAGAGCGGACCAGGAGGAAGAGTCGGATGTTTCGGGAGACCCGGCTATCGCCGTCCCCGCCATGAACGACAGAACAAGGAGGACGCTCATCATTTTCAGCACGGTTTTCATCAGGGGTCAGCCTCTTTCGACTCTGAGAATTACAGCAACGGGCTGCTTGCACCCGCCTCGTCGCATGGTATCCTCGCGCAAAGCCGTACCAAAGTCAATGGATCGTTTGCGGCCGCAGCGACGAAGAGTCAGGCGCCGGCCGGCGCCTGGGATGTTCCCCTTTCGTGGTGTCCGTCCCTGGCGGATCTCAGGATGGCGAACTGGGGCCCGAGCCGAGATCCGGCGATGGAGGGATT
>Ga0172375_10007153_pt1 | contig 15368 bp, 16 predicted proteins | sample LakKiv1m_FD_114537 | JGI IMG/M metagenome (GOLD analysis project Ga0172375, IMG submission 114537) | Freshwater microbial communities from Kabuno Bay, South-Kivu, Congo - kab_092012_11.1m | ecosystem: Environmental > Aquatic > Freshwater > Lake | place: Democratic Republic of the Congo... | reverse complement strand
TCAGACCAGTTTTTGACACGGTATAATGCTTTTTGGCGTGAGTGTGGCTTTGTTTGTTTAGGCATAAACCCAAAGTTACATGCTCACGCCCTTTTTGTCAAACCTTTCATGCACCAAAGCCATTGCGTTGATCTATAAATTCATGGATGATATGGATGCAGAAGCCGAAGAATTGGGCGGCAAGCGTAGTTTCTTTGTGGGCGAGTATGAGAAATTCAGTTGGGCAAAGTTGTTGAGTCCCGCGTTGAGCGGATACGATATGCTCAACCTGTACGGCGAATCGATTGACAAGATGACGCGCAACCAGGGTGTGCCGCAGTTGTTCCGCGATATTTTCAAGAACGCATATTTGCCCTACCGCGACCCCGAAACGCTGAAAATGTTTCTCAAGGTCATCAACGACTTCAACTACGACCACTCTGAAAAGTTGGGAGATGCCTTCGAATATCTGCTATCCGTTCTCGGGTCGCAGGGAGACGCGGGACAGTTCCGCACGCCGCGTCACATCATTGATTTCATGGTCAAGGTAGTTGATCCGCAGAAAGATGAATCCATCCTTGACCCTGCCTGCGGCACGGCGGGATTTTTAATCTCGGCTTATAAGCACGTGATGGCGGGCAATGCAAAGGATGGGAAACCTGGCGGCGCGTTGAAACCCGCCGAGCGCAAAAAACTGGCGGATAACATTCGCGGCTACGACATCTCGCCCGATATGGTGCGGCTTTCGCTGGTCAACCTGTACCTGCATGGCTTCCAAACTCCGAACATATTCGAATACGATACGCTTGCCAGCGAAGAACGCTGGAACGATACCGCCGATGTGATCCTTGCCAACCCGCCGTTTATGTCGCCAAAGGGCGGCATTATGCCGCACAAAAAGTTTTCGGTGCAGTCGAACCGCAGTGAAGTGCTGTTCGTGGATTACATGGCGGAGCATCTCACGCCAAACGGTAGAGCCGCCATCATTGTGCCCGAAGGTATTATCTTTCAATCGGCAGGGGCGTACAAGCAGTTACGCAAATATCTGATCGAGCATAATTTCCTGTGGGCGGTGGTCTCCCTGCCTGCGGGCGCGTTCAATCCATACTCAGGCGTCAAGACTTCCATTCTGTTTTTGGATAAGTCGCTCGCCAAAAAGACCGATAAAGTTCTGTTCGTCAAAGTAGCAAACGATGGATTTGATTTGGGCGCGCAACGCCGCCCGATTGATAGGAATGATTTACCAAAATCCCTAAAGGTTTTAAAAACCTTTAGGGATTCTATACTGGATGGAAAGACCGCTTCTTTCTCCCCTGAAATTGATACTGCTTTACTGGTTTCAATCTCCACACTGGCAGAGACAGGCGACTACGTCCTGAGCGCTGACCGCTATCGCGATACACAAGTTCATCACAACCAAAAATGGTCGATGGCGAAGTTAGAAGAAATATTGGATTACGAGCAGCCAACAGACTACATTGTGAATTCTGTTGATTATAGTGATGAATACGAAACACCTGTATTAACTGCTGGTAAAAGTTTTCTGCTAGGCTACACTAACGAAAAAGACGGGATTTTCCCGAAAGAAAAGCTGCCAGTAATTATTTTTGACGACTTTACGACAGCAACAAAATTTGTTGACTTTCCCTTTAAAGTAAAGTCGTCTGCAATGAAAATCCTTAAAGCGAAAGGAGAGATTGCGGATATTAGATATGTTTATCATGCAATCCAAAGAATAGAATTTGATGCTTCTACACATAAACGATATTGGATTTCAGAGTATTCAAAGATAGAAATCCCCCTGCCGCCGCTCGAAATCCAGCGTCAACTCGTGGATGAAATCGCCGCCCACCAACGCATCATAGATGGCGCACGTCAGGTTATCGAAGGTTGGAAACCAGATATTGAACTTGAACTTAATGAGTCATTGCCAGATGGTATGAATGAATGGGAATCGGTTAAATTGGGAGATATATGTGAAACATCTTCTGGCGGTACACCTTTAAGAAGCAAAAAAGAGTTTTATGAAAACGGCACAATTCCTTGGCTTAAGAGTGGTGAAGTTGCTCAAGGATTTGTTATTGATACAGAAGAAAAAATAACAGAACTCGGTTTGAAGAACTCGTCTGCAAAAATCTTCCCTGTAAATACTGTTTTAGTCGCATTGTACGGAGCAACTGCTGGACAAGTTGGTTTATTGAAAATTGCAGCAACCACAAATCAAGCGGTTTGCGGAATATTCCCAACCAAGAAATTTATTCCAGAATATTTATATTTGTTCTTGAAAAGTAAAACTGATTATTTGGTCTCAATAAGTAGTGGCGGGGCGCAACCAAACATTTCGCAAGCGATTGTTCGACAACTTGAAATTCCCCTGCCGCCACTGGAAATCCAGCGTGAAATTGTCGCCCGCATCGAAACCGAGCGCGCCATTGTCCACGGCAATCGGGAGTTGATTCGGATTTATGAGGAGAAGGTCAGGAAGGTGATTGAGAGGGTGTGGGATGGATAATATTCTGGGTCAAGTCATTGCATGTTGTCGGTGTCGTTTCATCATGGGCATTTTGGTATTTGCAGATAAATATCAAACCCAAAATTGATATTTCGCCCCATGCCGTCTATGACCCAACAGACGACACCATTGGTATCCTGGTTATTAATCGTTCAAAACGGCAAGCCACCGACATTAATGTGTTGCTTTTTATTGGCGAAGTTCAAGGGAATTGGTACGAAACCGTCTACACACCAAAACTGAATCGGAAATATCTTTTTGCTTTGGATGGCAGAAAAACGAAATCTTCCTTTTGGCAATTGCCAACATCATCCTATTTTGAAGCAGTTGAAGGCGGGAAGATTATGGATATTCTCGCAGAAAAAAGTAAAAAGAGAAAAATGATTTTCACTTTATCTGCAACAGATGCGATCAGTTCAACTAAGGTTATCTACAGAGTCGCTTATGGTTATGAAGATATAAAGCGCGGCAAATTCAAACAGGCAGGAAACTTTGATGTTATTCCAATCGCCGATACTCAAAAGCGTAAACCGCGCTTGAAAAGAACAGAAAGATAGGAAAAAGATGGACTTCAATAAGCAATTGGGAAACCAGCGTAAAATCATCACCCGCGTCGGGACCGAGCGTACCATTGTCCACGGCAATCGGGAGTTGATCCGCTTGTATGAGGAGAAGGTCAAGAAGGTGATTGAGAGAGTGTGGGAGGGGTGACATGGAGACCCTAAAGGTTTCCTTCGTTAATCGTGGTCACGTCGAGCAGGAGAGTCTTGCATGACAAATACCTTGTCAGTCGGGAAAACCTTTAGGGTCTATATCCTGAAGGGCAATCGCGAGTTGATCCGCTTGTATGAGGAGAAGGTCAAGAAGGTAATTGAGAGGGTGTGGGAGGGGTAAGCGGCATGTATAACGACAACTTCAAAAAATGTTTCAGAAAGGGAAAAACATGGACAAAAAACTTCAAGTCCCGTTTGCAGTTGATCTGACAAAAGAAAAGGGCTGGACTCAAACAGACAAACATCATTATTTCGTAGCCAGATTAAATCTGCACATTGACGAATCCCAGACCAGCGATTTTGGATTTGGAGATATTTTACGGACATTCCGCACTACTGATTTCACAGAGGCATTGTTTGCGGAAGGTTTTGAAGAAGAATGTATCATCGTTGATGAAAAGGAAACGACTCGATCAACGATCCTCACAAAAGAACTGGCCCACAAAATTACAGGGACCATAACCGCTGGCGTAAAAAACCCCATCTACGAGGTTTCTTCAGCGGTCAGTTCCTCTCTCGAGGAAACAGTTCGCTCCAGCGTGGAACAGTCGCTCAAATCCACTCGTTCCATTTCCAGACGGATCAAAAAACATTTTACGCTCAGCCAGACTATCAAATCTGGCGCAAAAGAATTGCATTACGCGCTTGCTGGATACAGAAAATATCGCCAGAAAATATATCTGCATTACATAGATTATCTACATGTTGAATACAAACCCTCCAGTATGGGATTGCGGAAAAAGAAGAAAAACCTACCGCGCCCAATTGGTGACGAGCATATTAATAGAATTCATCTTAACCTCCCATTATTCACGTTATATTATTGGAAAATCGAATCCGAGAGCTCTATCATGTACACAGAATCGGAGTACAAACAGTTACCCAAAGTCGAACATCCAGATCGAGTCATTTTTGGCGATTTGAAAGAAGAGATCACAAATCCGCCTCCCAGGCAACCAGACCGTCCCACCCTTTATACCCTTTCCAATATCGCCTTCCCCCTGCGGTGGATTGAACGGAAAGGGCCATGGACAAGAGAGGAATTAGAGGAAATTGAGTTGAATGAAGCTGATGGTTCGGCCTGGTGGTTCCAATATGGACCTGGTAAAAACAAAAAATAAAAGAATGTCCCGTAAAATAATATTTTGGCTCATCTGTAAACAATGTGCGTGTGTCGTTGCTTCGCAAAGTGCGCTCGCAACGACATGCCAATTTTAGAGGAGAAATAAAATGTCCGACATCAAATACGAAATCGTCAAAACCATCGGTGTGCTATCAAAATCCGCTTCTGGCTGGGCGAAGGAACTCAACCTGATCAGTTGGAATGACCGCGAACCAAAATATGATTTGCGCGACTGGTCCGCAGATCACAGCAAAATGGGCAAGGGAGTCACCCTGTCCAGGGAGGAATTGCTGGCGCTGAAAGAGTTACTGAATAAAATTGAAATGTAATCGGTCTTCATGGAAGTATTAGGGCTTCTTCGCGGAAAATCCCAAAGAACCAAAAAGGATCCGAAAAATGAACAAGAAAACCCTTTTCACCAGCATAACCTGCCTGCTTTTTGCCTGCATCGTCCAAGCCTGCGGTCCGTCGGCACCGGAATACCCGGCAGATGTGGTCAGACTGCGGCAGATGGAAGAAATTTCAGAAGGAGGGCAAACGGTCAGCGCCCGGCCCGACCATACCTTTATCCTAGTCGGGTTCGAGGTGCCGGATTGTCAGAGCATCACCACCTTCTTCTACGGCACAGGACCAGACGGGTATATCGTTGACAAGGACTTTTCCAAAATGGTCCTGTCGGACGTTTTCTGCGACAAGATCGGGAAGTTGAGACTGGTGGACGCGGCCGGGAAGGAATATTACCCGCTGGGGTTTGTTCCCGAAAAATTGGTGATCTTCGAGGTGGAGAATTCGGCGGAGAACCTGATTGTCAAGATGAACGACGATATCCTGCTGCCGCTTATTGGCGACCCGAATGCTGGAAAGGTCGAAGCCTCGATCAAAGTCCCCTATTGTGACGAGGCCATCGCCGGCGGCCAGATCACGGGCGGCAACTACCTGTGCATGACAAGCGAGGCGGATGATTATGTGGGCGCGGGCAAAAACTGGCTCTTTACAGCAGGAGATTCAAAATTCAATACCATCGGACCAGGCACGCTGACGATCTTTGTCAATGATGGCGATTGGGGCCTTGATTTTCTGCCAGCCAAACAGACGCCGGGTAAGCCAGGCTTGTACGATGAAGCGGTGGGCACGACGGCTGCCCTGCAGGGCGGCACAAATGGCATGGCCGTGTACGGGGATGGAAGAGGCTGCAACGAAGTAACCGGGAAATTCGAGGTGCTGGATATAAAATGGCGGGTGGATAATGTGATGACACGCCTGTATGTCAATTTTGAACAGCACTGTGATGGCAAAGGGCCCGCGTTGTATGGCTACCTGCGGTATGATGCGCCGTAAGCCTGGAAGAAGCTGGTAAATCTGCCCACATCCCCCCCTTCTTTCTGAGAAGATAGTTGGCGAGATATCGATAAAGGAAATCCACGAATGGGCCACGAATACTCAAATGGAAGATTTGCTATTCGTTCATTCGCGGCAAAAATTCGTGGATGGTCTTTGGAGTCCCTGCGCTTCGGCGAGGCTGGCGGGTCTACGCGGCCACTCTTTGCATTTGGGTATACACGTTAAAGCGGTGCCTCCTTGCATATCCGATCAACGTGATCCCATACCTTTCCGCCATCTCGATGGAAAGCGAACTTGGGGAGGTGCGCGAGATCAAAATGGGCGCGTTCATGCGCGCGGCTTTTTGCAGCATCTCGGAACTGATGCGGCCGGTCGTGATCAACAATCTCGTTTCGGGACGGATATTTTTCATCAGGCACAGCCCGGCAATTTTATCGAGCGTGTTGTGCCGCCCGATATCCTCCGCGGAAACGACAATCTTATCCCCGTCGCTCAATGCAGAAGTGTGGACTCCGCCGGTCTCGCGATACAGGGACTGCGCCTCGAAGAGCATCTCAACCAACTTCAAAATCGTTTCAGGCTGGACCTTTGGAATGTTTCCGTTGAATGAGATGCCCGGGTCTGCCAGCAGGTCCACCGCGGTCACGCCGCCGGTGCAGCCCGAAGTCCGCCTCCACGATGACGGCTGTTCGACGCTGTGATTCAACCAGACGTCCACGTTGTCGCCGTGTTCGCATACGCGCACATCCCCCACCTCGTCCATGCCTTCGATGACGCCTTCGTTATACAGGAAGCCAACCGCCAGCGCTTCGAGTTCCAGCGGTGTGCACATGAAGGTCAGCCACACCTCGCCGTTGACGGTCAGTGAAACGGGCGTTTCGACGATGGTCTCTGCATCGAAGGATTCCCATTTGTTGAATTCAAACCTGTCGTACTGAATTGATTTTTGGGGAGGTATAAACACCATCTTCGCCATTCGTATTAAAGTCCTTTTTCCTTCCCGGGTTGCGGTGCGCCTGCTGGAACATCACGGGATCGGCCAAAAACGCGTCGAGACAGGCTTCGGTGCAGAAGTGGATCGTCCGTCCGCGATAACGGACGGAGGGGAAGCAGGCGGGGTCGGTCTCGATAAAAACCCGTCCGCACAGGGTCGCGAATCGGCGCGGGGCCGCGGATTTTTTTCCGGAAGCCGGGATTTTTTTGGATGTCGTCATAAAATGAATCCTGATTGTAATCGGAATCGCGGCGTCGGGGCGCCGCCTCGCAAAAGGGGCTTTTCAATTCGGTTTTTTATCCGATTCGCGCCCGCCCTTACGGCTGTAGTTCGGCGACCAGCGCCTCGAAGCCGCCAACGATCATGCCGGACAATATTTCGTCTTTTTTACTGCGTTCCAGGGATGAGAACAAAACGCGAGCGCTTTTGAAACCTTTTAATTTCAGGTTTGGTTCCTGCCGCTGTTGCGAGTAATTTAGAACGACCAGTATGGTTTGCGTGTCCTCGATGCTTCTGAGGAAGGCGAAGTAATCCTTCGAGCGCGCCGCCAGGGGGGTGTATTCGCCTTCCATCAGCGCCGGCGTGGATTTTCGTACACGAAGCAGATGCTTGTAGTAGTTGAGCAGGGAGGCGGGGTTGTTTTGTTGTTCCCGGACGTTGACGCCTTCGCGATAATTGGGGTTGACCGGCAGCCAGGTCTTTACCCGGGCGGGCGAGAAACCGCCATTTGGATCGTTGTTCCATTGCATCGGCGTGCGGTTCTTGTCGCGCGTCATTTCGGCTGTCCGCTGCATGGCCTCGTCCGGGTGGATGCCCATTTCGGTGACGATGGCATGGTAATACCACGCGCCCATCGTGTCGCGCACCTGCGAAACGTCGTTCAGCATGTAGTCGGTCATGCCGATCTCTTCGCCATTGTAGAGAAATGGTGTGCCTTTGAGAGTCAGCATCAGGGCAAGGTTCAAACGCGCCAGTTGTGCATCGTGCTGGCCGTCGCCGAACGCGGTGTGGACGCGGGATGTATCGTGGTTCCCGAGGGTATTGCAGGGCCATCCCCTTGTTTTCAGCGCGTCCATGCGGCCCAGCCTTGTCTTCTGGTTTCCGCGGATATGCGCTGGCGTGATCTGCCTGGTCTTCATGAGAGGAAAATTGAAAACGAGATGCAATTCATCGTTTCCATCGCCCATGTAGGCAATGTCATCGTCTTCACCCACGAGCAGGCGGTCCCCGTCATATTCATCGAGAATGGCGCGCAGTTCCTTCATCAGGCCGTGGACTGCGGGCTGTCCCAATTGATTCTTGAACATGTCATTCCAGTATTTGTCCCTGAGCCTGATTTCCTTCGCTGTTTTGGCGCGATCGGAGAAGCGGTGGAGTTCGCCCAGGTTCATGGGTACATCATGCGGTGTCAGGGCGGGATCTTCGAAAATGGTGCCGATGGCGTCGAGACGGAATCCGTCCACCCCCATGTCCAGCCAGAAACGGGCGGCGTCCCACATGGCCCGCCTGACTTCAGGGTTGTGCCAGTTCAAGTCCGGCTGCTGTTTCATGAAATAGTGGTAATAGTATTGATTGCGTTCGGGCGCATAAGTCCACGCCTCGCCGTCGAAGCAGGATTGCCAGTTGTTTGGCGGCGTGTCCGCCCAGACGTACCAGTCGGCTTTGGGGTTGTCGCGGCTCGATTTTGACTCAACGAACCACGAATGTTCATCGGAGGTGTGATTCAGCACCAGGTCCAGGATGACCCGCAGGTTTCGCCTGTGTGACTCGTCGAGGAAGGCGTTGAAGTCGTCCAGTGTGCCGTATTCAGGCGCGACTCCCATGTAATCCGAAATGTCGTAGCCGCAGTCCCAGTTGGGGGATGGAAAGTGCGGTGAAAGCCAGATGGCGTCGACGCCAAGGTCGACGAGGTAGTCCAGTTTCGCGGTGATGCCTTTGAAATCGCCGATGCCGTCGCCGTTTCCGTCCGCAAACGAGCGCGGGTAGATTTGATAGAAGACGGCTTTCTGCCACCATTTCAGGGATGAGTTGTTCATGTTTTTTTCCTGCATGAGTCGGAATTTCAGGCAAGCCTGCCGACGATTTTTATGCAATCGTGCTCGAAGACTTCTTCCTGGTGCGGGGCTTCCGGGAATTCGGATGTCAAATCCTGGCCGGCGAAATGCAGTCCTTCATGCAATCCCGTGCGCCACTTCGGGCAGTCGGTGACATCGTAGACGATGCCGCTGCGGGCAATCCACATGCGCGTGCCGCGTTCACCGGTGTTGCGTTTCAATTCCTGTTCTGTGACGATTTTACCCGGAGTGTTCATGTGTGGGATGATAAAACGATATGCCCGCGTCGAGCGCGGATTATGTTCCGGCGGGCCATTTGAATTGAGTCAACATCCATTCCCTCGTGGGCAATCCACTGCTGCGGAGGGCTTCGTAGAGCGGTTTGGTGTCGTAGTAAATGCGCTTGAATTCCACGCCGATGTCTTTGCCGTGACGATCTACGATTGCGTATTCCGCCCAGGGGAGCAGGGTTGGTTGTATCTGGGAAACGGGAGGGACCAGAAAGGCGCTGCCCACGCTGCCGGGATTGACGACCATCATGCCTTCGAATTGGCGAAGCATTTGGACATGGGTGTGTCCGCCAGCCATGACCCTGGCCTGGAACCCATCCAGGAATCCTTTTATCTCCTCGAATGGCGTTTCAGGATAGATATTATCTATGCACGATTTGGGGGAGCCGTGATAACACAACATTTCATCCCCGCTTCCCAGGTTGATTTTCTTCGTGGATTGAAATGATCCCAGGAAGTCGAAGTGGGCCGCGTTGAGTTGTGCAAGACACCAATCCAGGGCCGGGCGGAGGTGTTCGGCGACTTTGTATTCCAGCGCCTTCCCCGGCTCGAGCAGGGACAAATCATGGTTTCCTGAAATGCAGGGACAGCCGAGTTTTTGGATGCTCTCCAGGGTTTCAGCCGGTTGTGGACCGAGTGTGGCAATATCGCCCAGGCAGACGAGCGAATCCACGTGCTGCGTCTTAATATCCGCGAGTACTGCGCCCAGTGCAATGTTATTTCCGTGAATGTCCGAGATCAACGCGATCCGCATGATGCACCTTTGAGAGTACGGGAGTTGCCCGCGGCGCGGGCACGGGTCGAATTATAAAGAAAAAAAACACAATTGAGGGCAGGACTTAAGTTTACCCCCTAACTCGGACAAGCCGAAAGAGTTTTACCGCGAAGCCCGCAAAGGGCGCGAAGATTTTAAAGGTTTTTTTGGCGGTCTTCGCGTGCCTGGCGGTTCGAAAATCCCTGCACAAAAAACAAGAATCTCACTGATAAGTTCCTGCTGGCGGGCAGAAACGCGATGTATTTTTTCCTTATGGCTGGATTGTAACGTATTCCCGGCCGCGTCATACCATCCCACCCGTCGCGGGAAATCCTTAAACGAATTATTACCTTGGAATAATGCGTTGTTAATATGGTTTGGAAAATGGGGAATATACTTTTGTTTCGAATGATTACAGGAGATTGTCAAAATGCTCGATCAAATTGAACTTGGAATGGCAACAGCCGGGCCCTATTTTGAGGAACAAAAGCGCCGACTGGCTTTTTTTGGCGCAAAGAACTTTCGTGATCTTGGCGGATATCGGACGGTAACTGGCAGGACGGTCCGCTGGGGTATGCTCTATCGCTCCGACCATCTTCATAAATTGACAGATGCCGATCTCAAGCGGTTGACCGCCCTGTCGCTTGACAGGATCATCGACTTCCGGGCGGAGCATGAAAAGGACGAGGGGCCCGACCATCTACCCGCGAATATGGATATTCGGGTTGTTGAGATTCCAATCCTGGATAGCAGCACCGAGGTCTGGCGTGATTCGCGGGAACAGTTTTTGAAAGACAAGCTGAGAAATATCGACCCCGCCAAATTCATGACCAAAACGAACGTCGAACTGGCCATGCGCTTTACGCCCGAGATGCGGCAGTTTATCCATGAGTTGTTTTCCGCCAATGGCCGCCCGGTCCTGTTTCACTGCGCGGCAGGGAAAGACCGAACGGGATACGCGGCGGCGATCATCCTGCGGATGTTGGGGGTTCCACTGGATGTGGTTATGGAGGATTATCTTCTTTCGAACCGGTATTATTTACCCTCTTACGCGTGGAATTTGGCCGTGCTCCGCCTGATGAAAGGGAAAAGATTTGCGGCAGTCGTCAAGGGATTCCTGGAAGTGCGGCCGGCGTATCTCTCCGCCGCACTTGAGACAACCGATCGTGAGTTTGGCTCCTTCGAAAAATATATTCGCAACGGGCTTGGCCTGACCGAAAAGGATGTTGCAACGCTGAGAAATATATATCTTGAATAACGCAAGGCGGCCTGTCCGGGCGGCTCCGTTTTTCCGGGCCGGGATAATTTACCTTTTTCGCCGTGGGGCCAATCGATTTTTCCCAAATCTCGTCGGCGTGGGTGCGGGGCGCGGCGGGCGGCGGGAGTCCTCTCTCGGGGCGCCTCGGCCTCGGGGACCGGTGGCAGACCTCGGCGGCGCGGGAAGCGTGTAATCGAATCCTTCGAGAGTCTCGCGTTTGAGCGGCTGTCCCATGATGCGTTCGAGAATACGAATGATGTCGTTGTCTTCGGGCGTAACCAAAGTGAACGCGTCGCCAAGGTGTTCGGCGCGGCCTGTCCGCCCGATGCGGTGGATGTAGGCGTCGGCGGTGTCCGGCATGTCGTAGTTGATGACGTGCGAGATGTTTTCCACGTCGAGGCCGCGCGCGGCGATGTCGGTGGCGACCATGATGTCGTGCGTGCCGTCCCTGAAGCCTTTCAGCGCGGATTGCCGCTGGCCCTGTGAGCGGTCCCCGTGCAGGCTGGTGACTTTGAATCCCGCGCGGTGAATCTGGGTGGCAACTTTTTGGGCGCGGTATTTCGTGCGCGTGAAAATCAAAACAGAATCGGTGTCGGTGCGTTTGAGCAGTTCGAGCAGGAGCGCAGACTTCAAATGCGGCGGCACGGGATACAACGCGTGCGTCACCGTATACGCGGGGCGGGAGATGCCCATCGCGATCTTTTGCGGTTGCTTGAGCGCCTGCGCCGCGAGCAGTTCCACGTCGGCGGGGAAGGTGGCCGAGAACATCATGGTTTGACGCTGGACGGGCACGGCTTTGACGATGCGCCGCACGTCGGGCAGGAAGCCCATGTCGAACATGCGGTCGGCTTCGTCCAGCACAAGGATTTCGATTTTTGCCATTTTTGCATGGCCTTGTTGGATGAGGTCGAGCAAACGGCCCGGGCACGCGACGAGGATCTCCGCGCCGTCCCTCAAGGCCTTGATCTGCGGCCCCGCCCCGACGCCCCCGTAGATGGTTGCGCTCTTTATCCTTGTCCCCGCTGACAGTTCGCGGATGACGTCGTTGATTTGCTCGGCCAGTTCGCGCGTCGGCGTGACGATCAGCACGCGGGCGGTGTGCCGCGCTCCGATGAGTAATTTGTGCAAAATGGGGAGGACGAACGCGGCGGTCTTGCCTGTGCCTGTCATCGCGGTGCCGATGATGTCGCGTCCGCGCAGCGCGGCAGGGATGGCCGCTTCCTGGATCGGCGTGGCGCTTTCGTAGCCAGCCTTTTTGATTCCAACCATCAGGCGGGAATCGAGATTGAATTGTTCGAAGTTCACAAATTTCCTGTTCTTCAGAAGTCGTACACTGGGAGACTGCCCATGCAGGCGGTTGTCAAGCGGTTGAGATTTCCCTCAAACGTAAACAGCGAAAGACTGCTGATGTAAACGAGACGATAATTAATGGGGGAATTATAGCACGAGACCGCTGATTACTGTTCGTCGCGCACCGGCGATTATTCCCTCCCGGCCGCCATTCGATGGATGTTCCCATCCCAAACCTCCTGCGGGTAGACGATGAGGTTCGTCCCGGGCAGGCCTTCCATTGCCAGGCCCGTATTCAGGTTGATTCCGCAGCGCAGGTATGCGCGGTATGCCAGTTGACTGCAATAAAATGTATCGTCCGTGTCCGCGTTCAGGAAATTCAAGTTATATGGCTTGCCAACCTGCGCCCGGCAGAATACCGCGATGTCCTCGCGGATTTGCTCCTCGAGTTCGGGGGAAATTCCGCGCCCCGAGAGCGGGTAGGCCACCCCGTAAAACGTGTCCACCAGGTGACCGCGCTCGCGCATCATGCGCTCTGCATCCCAGTGGCCGTTATTGACATTAAATGTCACAACGCCGCGCGCGCCCGATTCCGCGCACAGGCCGCCGGGGCCAAGATAAATCGCGACGTGGTCAACATCCCCCGGGACAAGCTTCCCCACGAGACGCCAAAACTCGCCCGGCAGGATGTCGGGCTTTCCATTCATTGTGCAGATGATGTCGCCTGTCTGCACGGTCAGGTCGTTGATTTGAGTGGTGTGTATCATTTTCGCATTTATTATACGGAAAAATCCAAGATTTGTTTCAGCCGATTTTCCCCTGCTTATGGGATAAAAGTCATCTAATCACGAATTTCAGACCCACACCTGTCCCGCAGTTTACGGGCGTAAAAACGAAAGCAAAAATTTTCGAATCTCCCCCGCCGACTGACTCCATCGCGGCTGGCGCAAATACCTCTCCCTCGCGGCCAGACTCATCCGCACCAATATTTCCCGCTTCTCTTTCAGGACCTCGAGCCTGCCCGCCAATAAATCAGCATTCCCCGCCTCGACGATGAACCCGTCAACCCCGTCTGTGATGACCTCGCCCGCCGCCCCCAGCGACGTCCCGATCGCCGGCAGGCCAAATCCCATCCCTTCGAGATAGACAATCCCAAAGCCCTCGTAGGAGGATGGCACCGCCAGCACATGCGCGGACCTTAGTTTTTCGATGAGCGGCTCTTTATCCAGTGGACCATGAAGAAAGACGGAGGAGGAAAGAGCGTTTGCCGCGATATATTCCTGGATTTTCCCTGCATACCCGGGTTCGGTATTCAACGACCCAACCACATCCAGCCTGACGTTCGACCTTTGACGTTTGACCGCTTCCAGCAAAGTGCGCAACCCCTTCCGCTCCATCACATTCCCCAAAAACAGGATCCGAAAATCATCGCTCTTCGCGCGTTCGATGATTTCACTCTCCGAAATGGCCTCCCCAAACCTGTCTGTCGGCGGATATGCTACAACATCGGCTTTACTGCTTCCCAATAAACCATTCACCACGCTTTTTGTCGTCTGCGAATTGAAAATAAATCCATCCACCGAATTCAGATACCGCTTCTCGATCATGCGGTAAAAATCATTCTGCCATTTCGGGCGCAATTCGGAACACCTCAAATGGTGGACGAGGCAGACAACCGGATAATTCCGCGGGCGCGCGTTGGCGGATATTAATGATGGGTGACTCAGTTCATCCTGGATCAAGACATCGAATGAGCGCGGGAGGCGAACGTGCAGGTTGTCCGAAAGATGCGCGGCGTAATTCCGCCAGGGCAGTGAAATGATTTCCACCGTATCCCCCTGCCCGCGCAAATATTCGACCAGTTTGCGGTCATACAAATATCCGCCGCTGAGCGTATCCAGCGAGCCGTAGATGACGAGGCCAAGTTTCATAGTCGAAATTCTGTCAGACGTTCGACTTTTGACGTTCGATCGAAAACGCCGCCCACGCGTTCTCGTGTTCCCACAAAACGACTTTCAGTTTGGAGATGTTCCCTGCCTGGATGCGCTCATTCAAAGATGTTGCCAGAATCCGTGAAAAATGTTCAATGGATGGATTCAATCCTGCAAACTCGGGTTTTTCGTTCAGCATCTGCTCTTTGAAATAACAGACCACCTCATCGAGATGCTTCTCCACATCCACGATGTCCACGAGATAGCCGTGCGGGTCGAGTTCGCTCCCCTTGAGTTGTAATTCAAGGATGTAATGATGTGAGTTGGGAAGATTCTCCGGGCCCCAGTCCCCTCCGATTAAAAAGTGACGGGCGATGAATTCGCGGCGAACGGCTAGTGTATACATGGATTCCTCTGATTTTATGAAATTTCATTGTGTGTAATCAAAAACAATTTGTATCGTTTCTTGCGGGCTTTTATCCAGCAATTCAAACGCCTGGCCGGCTTCGCCAATTGGGAAACGATGTGTGATCCATTTTTGGGGCTGGATTCGCTCCAGCGCATTCCAGGCGACATGGAACCTGCGGGTCTTATCCCAGCGCCCGCTCAATTCAGGCGCGATCGTACTGACCTGGGACGAGATCACCTTAATTCGCGAACGGTGAAATGCGCCGCCAAGGTCAATTGCCGTTTGCTTCTGTCCATACCATGAGCCAATCAGCACGCGTCCGCTGAAGGCCGTCAGGGCGATTGCATCATTCAACGCGGAGGGGTTGCCTGTGCATTCGAGCGTGAGGTCCGCGCCCGGTTCCAACAAAGTTCGTGCCTGCGCGTGAAAATTCGCCGACGACGAATCGAGGGAATGGTGCGCGGGCGAGACGCTGCGCCGCAGTGCAAAATGATCGGCAGAGACCAGCGCCTCGAGCGGAAATTCGCCCAGCAAAGCGGCGGCGAGCAAACCGATCACTCCCTGTCCCAGCACAAGCGCCCGCTCCCCCAAAATCGGCGCGGCATCCTGCACCAGGTTGACCGCCGTTTCCATGTTTGCCAGAAAGCAGGCTGCCTCCGC
>Ga0172375_10007152_pt1 | contig 15371 bp, 19 predicted proteins | sample LakKiv1m_FD_114537 | JGI IMG/M metagenome (GOLD analysis project Ga0172375, IMG submission 114537) | Freshwater microbial communities from Kabuno Bay, South-Kivu, Congo - kab_092012_11.1m | ecosystem: Environmental > Aquatic > Freshwater > Lake | place: Democratic Republic of the Congo... | reverse complement strand
ATGGCTGCGGCGGTCTTGGCGCTATTTTATTTCGTGGCAATTGGCAAGGTGTAAACCCGTAACACCACGACTTCCAGTATTACCCGTTCTTTACATTAGTGCAGGTTTGTTCTATTATTTAAGTGTTAAAAATGTGGAATGTCAGAGGGTTGATCGTGCTTGAAAAAGCTTGATAAGCGCAGTATCTGAAGGTAATAATTGTAGGTTCGAGATAGGATAAATTATGGCCGAACCAAAGCCGGACAGATCAGAGTTTTCACCGCAACTTGATGCTTTCGCTCTTGCTGATAGACTAGAAAAAATAGCCGAATATCCGAATAGCACAGAGGAAACAAAAAGAAAAATCGCCAGCAAAACAATCATGGTGGCCGTTCACAACCTAAGGGATTTTGGATATACCACTCAAACTACAAGCGTCGGTGATGTCAGTAGTGAATATACTTCACCTGAAGGGCACGAGGAAGTTTATTCTGATATATTTGCCCTTCAGTTCTTTGAGAGATTACACACGAGTATGCATGATGGTGTATTTCGCACTGATAAGAATGGCAAAATATAAAGAGTCAACCGAGCCATGGAGGAGATTACCGGCCACAGCGCTAGTCAGCTGACGGGGCGTCCGTTTAGTGAATTGATTTACGCTGATGACCGCGATTTATTTATTAAAAATATTGATAGCAGCGAACTCGGTGACCAAGAACCGCCCCAGGTTAGGTTAACTTGCAAAAATAGTGAAACTAGATGGGTAAGGATATCCAGTTATAATATCGGATTGTTGAGTAGTGATGAGGCTGGAGAAACGGTTGGGTTGGTGGTAGATACGACAAAAATGGTTGAACTTAGCGAGAGATTAGATATGACTAATAGACAGCTCAAGGAGACGAATGAACAACTAAGGTTAGCAAACCTAGAGCTAGAGGTGCTGAATAAAACCGACGAATTAACCGGACTAAAAAGTCGACGGGCCTTTCGTGAAGAATCGGATCGCTTAATAGATAGTCGCGAAGACCCTATTAGTGTTATATATGCTGATCTTGACGACTTTAAGCGTTATAACACTATCTATGGCCACGCCACTGGTGACGAGGTTTTAAAAACAGTTGCGATATTGCTTCGAGCTGCATCTAGGCGCAAGAGTGATTTTATTGCGCGTGTTGGAGGAGACGAATTTGTAATTTTATTACCAAGGACTAGACGAAAAGCCGCCCTAATGATGGTGCAAATGATCCAAGAAACTTTTAGTGGATATAATATGGTTAATCCAGATATGACAATTGGCATTACCGTCGGGGTAGCTACCGCTATTAAGTCGTCGAGATTAAATATAGCTATTGAAAGAGCCGACACTCAAATGCTAAAAGCCAAAAAAGAAAAAAACCAAATACCTTGAATTAATTATAGGGGTTATTTTTTAGTTCCACAAACAGCCAATGTGTTATAATAGCACTAATATTATATTAAGAACGAAATATAAAATTATATTAAATCATGGCGTATGTGGAAAAAGCAGTGGCACAAGAGGTGCAAGAAAAGGATGTCTTGCGTGAACCGAATCCTGTTGACACTAATGACGTAAAAGAATCGTTGGCAACCCCTGAGGTTGATTCGGGGTTTAAGCAAGCCGTATTCGAAGCTACACATAAGGATCCCAACAGGCTGACTATGATAGCGAACGATCAGGGTGACTTTAATTATGCTAGTTTAGCCATTAAGGCTTTTGTCGAATACGACCACGAAGAAGCTCCGAAGCTCAATTATATGGACATTGTTGCACCTGATGATCAGTTGTCGGTTAAAGAGGCCTATGGACACGCTAAAAACGGGGAGCTGGTGCGTATAGTTGTTAGGGTTATCACAAAAACCGGAGATATAAAGTTGGTGGAAGCCACGTTCAGTCAGTTATCAACTGGGGATATCATAATATCCATAACTGACACCAAAGTGAGCCGCAACGAATTTGACAAGGTAGTAAAAGAACGCGACGAAGCACGGGAAAAGAGTCTTTACGACGCATTTACGGGTCTATATAGTAAGTATCACATTAAAGAAACTATGGAGGAATTAAAAGGTAAGCGTTCTAATATTTTCCCAATCAGTGCCTTGTATATGGACGGGGATAAGATCAAGGCCGTTAATGACACCTATGGACATGCAGCTGGCGATAAAGTGATAATGCGAACCGGAAAGATTATAGCTGAAACTATTCGGGGCGAGGATATTGCGGCCAGGTTTGGCGGAGATGAGTTTGTGATACTATTACCATTTACCGATGAGGATGGTGTAAAAGACCTCAAAAGCAGGCTTAATGTTGCGATAAAAGAGAGTAACGCTGATGAGGGCTGGGATTTGCCCGACATATCCATTTCAATGGGGTATAGTGTTGCCAGAAACAGAGAAGAGCTTAATAGTTTAATACACAAGGCGGACGAGGCTATGTATGACGAAAAAAATGACAGAAAAAAGCACCAAGAACAACCTCACAGGGTTAAGTCTTTTGCGCGAGCCGCTCTGAACCTCCTAGCTGGGATATCAAAATAGATTTAATATGTTTTATTTTAATAAGAAATTAAATGCTTCGTACACCAAATAGGCTGGCCAGACGATCGCTTTTAGTATGCCAAAAACTCCGATCCAAAATGACGTTGCGTGACTGAGAAAGTATATCAATGCACCTATGAACCCTAGTCCGTATATGGCTCCACACCCCGAGCCTGGGTAACAATTGTGTTTCGACATAGCCTTGTTATAACCTTTCGAGTGTTTATGGGGTTTATTGTCAGATTCTTGTGTCATAGTGGCCTACTTTTTTGACATAGCCTTGCCAAGGTCATTGGTCCATATCAGGGCGTCAACTAGCCACCAAATACCAAATCCACCAAAAGTGATGAGTTTTAATATACCTAGCCCTATTTCGTTTTTATAAATCCTGTCGGCGCCTAAAAAGCCGAATCCCCAACTGCTGATGGTTCCAATTAGTACCCATTCCCAATTTTTATTCATAACACCCCTCCTCTATGAGGATAATTATAACACTAATCCTTAATATTTTCTGTACAACGTTAAGTAATTGGTCTGCTAAGGGTTGGCTGCGGGTTGAGGTGATTGAACTAGGTGTTTTTGGGCGCTTTTTCCAGGGTGACTTTCACTGTTTTCTTGTCGCCATTGTGTAGAATTTCAAGTGTAACGGTTTGGCCAACTTTCTTTTGTTGGATTATGGCCGCAAATGATTTGTTTTGGTCGATGGTTTCGCCGTCGATTTTTGTAATTATATCGCCGCTGACAATCCCAGCCTTGTCAGCAGGAGAACCCGATACGACTGCCGGCTCGTTCGAGCTTTCGTTTCCGGACACCAAAACACCATAATCAATCGGCAAATTGTTACTCTTGGCGACATCGCTATCGATTTGTACGTAGCGGATTCCCAGGTATGGCTTGACGATTTCACCATTTTTAATTACCGATGCAACAGCTGTGCTAACGACATTTGATGGGATTGCGAAACCAATGTTTTGCGCGTCTGACTCGATTGCTGTGTTCATGCCTATTACATGCCCTTTTATGTCCAACAGGGGTCCACCCGAATTACCAGGATTAATTGCCGCGTCGGTTTGAATGACTTCACTGAGTTGTTCCGTGCTGCCCGTTCCATCAGATGCCGTGATTGATCTGTAAAGGCCTGAAACAATACCACTTGAAACGGTGTTTTGAAATTCTGACAAAGCGTTGCCAATTGCGATTACCGTCTGCCCCACTTTGATACCTTTTGAATCCGCGAAAGTCAGGTATGGGAAATTGCTGCCTTCTATCTTCAGCACCGCGACGTCGAATGTTTTGTCTGTGGCGATTATCTTGACGTTATGTTTTTTGCCGTCATGTGTTTGAACCGTATAACTGGCGGTATTATCAGAAACGACGTGGTTGTTGGTGACTACATAGCCGTTTGACGAGACCAAAAAGCCCGATCCGCCACCCACTTCTTGCTCTTGGGTTGAGTTATTTTGGTTGCTGTTTGGTACCCCGAAAAGATAATAAAACGGGTCGCTAGTTTGGTTGTTTGGCTGGGTTTTTTTAGAAATTATGATAGAAACAACGGCTGGGTTGGCTTTGTTGATCGTACTAATCAGTTGCGATTGCTCGGCTGCCGTGCCGGTTGCTACCGGTTTTGATAACCCCAAGACATTGCCCCCTTGGTCGCCCAAGGCTATGTTAATAGCCCCGAACCAATTCAGCCCGAATATAATTGCAAAAACAACTATCACCGTAATCAAACTGGAAAAAATACTGACAAATATGCTGTTTTTGTTGTTTTTGATGGAATTTTTCAGATTAACGCTCATGTTAATATTTTACATGCTATGCGCGGTTCAATCAAACAAAATAGAGGTCAACTGGACCCCTATTTTGTTTTATTGTGGCTAATCTGCTACTTTTGTTCTTTGACGCTGACAGTGATTCCACCGGCTGCCAGAGCGATCAGGTTAAAGATAACGGCATGAACAAAACCTACGATTGCACCAATAACTGCGTACATGACAGTTACAAAGACAACTTCGGCCAGTCCGGCAGTAATGCCGAATGCCAACCCCTTCAGAACACTCTCTGTGTCTGCTCCAAAGTGCAGGCTGGCCGTCATTGCGTAAAGCAAACTGACGATAAGGCCAACGATGCCAAATCCCACAGCGTAAAAACCGGCCAATGAGCCCATTTTTATCTTGTGAATCGTTAATTCTTTCATTCCCCTTTTCCTTCCCCCACCATAAATTAGTAGTAATTTCAATATAATACTAAAATAACAATAAGGCAAGTTAAAGCTTGGTTCTTAAATGTTATTGTTGTACGGCAAGCAGTTAATTGTTGTCGGACGGTTAGGTGTTTGGGTCGTCGTCCAGAAGGTATTTCTTTTTTTGATCGAATTCTTCTTTGGTGATAATGCCTTTATCGCGCAACTCGGCGAATTTTTTTAGTTCGTCGGCGTCGCTTGACTTGCTGCCGGTCGACTTTGATTTGTCTGTGTTATTGCTCTTTTCAATGCACGATTCAATCAGGTTTTTCAACTCTTCGGGTCGATCCATTGTCTTAAACCAAATTCCCTCGACATCATTACCGGTGGATATTTTCAGGTTGCCATAATTCAGAACTCTGCCGATAATGTCGATATTCATACCTACACTGTTGATGTTGTCATAAGGAATCTGCTGTTTCGATGTTAATATCCAGCCCTTTCTAAATTCAAGGTAGTTCTTACCGACCATTATCGATGTGAATATGTATCTTGTTGTCAGGCCAATCATCAGTGACAGTCCGATGACCATCAGAAGTACCGCTATTGCTGGGTTTGGGCCAGCCAAAAAGACCAAGAGGCTAGCTATTGCAATAACGGCGATAAACTCAACCAAGAATGCCACCAGGCTCATCTTGAATGTCATGGTATCATTTTGTGTGTCGTTGGTGTCCATCTGTTTATCCGCTTTTCTTATAATTTAGCACCACTAATCACCCGGCATTACAGTTGATGCATAACTAAAATACCAAATAACAGATATTAATGGACCGGCAATCATCATGCCGTATTTTATCCACTCGTAACCTGACGGCAGTAAACTTATTGGTAAAAAGATGCCGACAATAAAAATTACAACCCCACTAATCCAAACCCAGTGGTGTTTTGGACGCTTTTTGAACCATTTATAACTTTTCCCGGTGTCAACTGCCATTTTTAATCTGGAATTAAAACTCATAACAATACTATATCATACGCAAAACACTGATGTATATGTGGTTATGTAGAGTATGAAAAAGCTTGTCAAAAATCTCCTGTTTGTAGCCACCACCCTATTTGTTGAGGTGATTATGCGTAAGTTTTACGGTTTTGTAGGCATAGTATATCTTTTTTTAGCAGGAGCTCGTGGACGATTACCGAACTTTTTGCGGTTTAATATCTAACTACACCTCATGTTATCATATAACATATGAGTAACGATGAATTTACAAAGCTGTTCAAGTATATGCAAGAATTTCGAGCAGAGGTAAATGACAAGCTTGACACAAAGGCTGACGCCAAAGATGTGCAGAAAATTTTGAATGTTTTAGATTCTACTATAAAACGTCAAGAAATATCCGACGACGAACGTCTTGTGTCTTGTTATGGGTCATCAATTAGACCGTCTTGATCGTTGGACACACGAACTTGCAAATAAGATTGGCTATACTCTTTCGGTATAAACTCAAATTTTTTACTAATTCAGCACGGTTTGGCAGGGGCTAGTGGACGATTACCGAACTTTTATCAATTAAGACGTCATTTTGTTAAGCGTGAATTTTATCTAGATCCACACCAACTTTGTCGGCCAAAACTTGAATATATTTTTCCAGTCGATTAATCTTATGATCCATGGCTGCCATTTCTTGGGCATACATATCAATTTTGGCGGCATAACCATCGATAATATTTGTTAGTTCATCAAACCGTTTATCAACCATATCAAAACGTTCATCAACTTTTGTGAAACCGCCCTGCATGTATTTGAATAACTTATCAAATTGATCTTTGTTCATACTGTTATTATATCACTAATTTTTACACAAATATTTATGGACTATGGCAATCCCTGGCGGACGCACTTCGAACTTTTTTCAAAGGCTAAAACAAATATAGACTGTCTATTGTGCAATGTTTCATTCCTAGCATGAATTTTCTACCGCTACTATCAGTATAATAGACGGAACTTTCGTGGCTATTAGAATATCTAGCGGATTCAAGCGATCCGCCTAAAATTAGTTCGTGCCTTTTGATTTCGCAGGGTCCATTCCCATATCGTGTAGTCGTGTCTATTGGGATAAAGATACCCGCTACTAGCAACGCCAAAATAGCGAAAACAATCAATGATGTATAAAGTTTATGATTTGAAATCCAGAGTTTGACTTTTTTCATAGATTCATCATATCAAATTTAAATGTATTTGCATGGCGTCCCCAAGTGGACGATCTTCGCAAATATTAAGACAAGCGATTGTCTAGTTCATTCATGGATTTAATAAATTCTGTTTCGATGTCTACGTTGTATTTATCTGCTAAGACAAGAACGGACCATAAGCAATCACTTATTTCATGCCCGAGCTCTTCGTCTACATTATCAACTATGCGAATCCCCTCTTTAGCCTGAATTAACCTGGCAAGATCTCCTACGTCTTTCATATATCCAAGAGCGAGTTCTTCGCCGGTCCACTCACGTCCATATTGTTGTTTTTCAAATTCTGCATATTTTTTGCGTATTTCGCAAGCTTTTTCGACTAATGTATTAAATTCAGTACCCATGAAGTTAGTATACCAAAAAGACTTCAAAACGAAGTCCATTCATATAAGCATAAGTGGATTGGCAGGGGCACAAGAATACTAAGGTATAATCTGCGACAGCTGCGAGTAAGTAAACTTCCTCGGTCTGTCTTGATTAGCGTACTTCGATCTAGCGTATTACTGAAGCAATCCGCTGATCGAAGTTCAATTCGTCGGAACTCCGTCACGAAAAAACGACCAGTATAAAACTGATCGTATTTTCATGGCAGAGCATATTAGTCGAAGTTAGAACTTTATTAGTAACGGTTTAACCATGCACTTGGTAGTCACATAACTGTTATAATCAAAAATAATATGAAATACTACGACAGTAAAAAAGTAGGTAAACTTATTTCAGCAGGTAGCGAGCATATTATTTTTGAGTATGAAAATGATAAGGTAATTAAATACTCCATTGTTAATTTCCTAATTGGTATAAATAAGGGGTTCAACAGGGCGAATGATGAACATAATCTATGCAAAAAATACTTTGGTGATTATATTCTAGAAACAGAGATATTTGTATCAAAAAATCATAGGCTTGTAGTTGAAATTCAGCCAAAAATTAAACAACGTTATTTAACAATTAATGATATGAAAAAACCATCAATCAAAGTGCAGTTTATGGATATAATTAAAAGATATAATCAGCTAGTTAAAAAAGAAAATGTTGAGTTTGACCTCACTGGTCAAGCTGGATTATTCAAGCAGAGATTAAGTAACATTTTTATCACTGATAATAATAAACTAAAGATTATTGATGCAACCTTATTGAACGTATCAAAACCGTTTTGGTTGAGAATGTTTCTTGTGATTATGAGGTTAATTGTTCTGCCTATTCAAAAGCGTAGAATTAATAGTTTTGCTAATTATAATTTTCAAAATAAATAAGCACACGGCTGCTTACGATAACTAACATAATTTATTGTGCTTATGCTTGGCAGGGGCACGGGGAATTGAACCTCGATCTTGGGTTTTGGAGACCCACATACTAACCTTTGTACTATGCCCCTTTAATGTTAATTCGCGTTAGCAGTGCATTACGACTGCCTCTACTAGATTTTACAGTATGTTCGCGATTTCTGGCAGTACTTTTGTAAAGATATGCTTCGTAATACATAAGTTTCAGAGGTATACGGTGTTTTGTCGATGTTACTCTGCAGCTGTTGTGTAGTATGAGTCTATTTTTCAAGTCACCAGTAGATCCGTAATATAAATCTTGATCTAATTCTGATTTTAAAACGTAAAAATATCACATATTTTACTCTAACCGTTGTCCCGCCTGTCTGGTCCTGCCTGTCTGAAGACAGTTCAGGCACGGCGACAGACCGGGCAGGACTATGCCCCTATGTACGGATAGCCGACTGGATAATTGTAGCAGATTTTCAATCTGATTTATAGGTTGTAAAAACATAAGCGTAGTCTTATAATTATGAGCGTAACACACAAACCAGAAAAGGAGTGGCTGGTCAGCGGAAGTTGGCCACTTGTTAGGAAAATGAGAATACTTATGTTAGGGTGGGAGCTTCCGCCTCATCACACCGGTGGACTTGGTGTGGCTTGTTATAATATCGCCAAAGAATTAGCGCTGGAGGGTTCGAGTATTGATTTCGTTGTCCCCTATAAAGCGCCCCACCCCGGGTCAGAGTTTATGACTGTTCATTGTGCTACTGACCTTCTACCTGGCAGTCGATTTGGTTTGGGGGTTTATGATACCCCTACTTTTTCAACCCGTCCATCAAAAGGTGTTGACGCAGACACGAATGATATCAATGGTGTGCGTGACAGATATTGTAAATATGTCGAAAAATTAGCTGCAAAATTACATCCTGATGTTATCCACGCGCACGACTGGCTGACTATGGATGCTGGAATCTGCGCGAAGGAAATAACAAATGCACCCCTGGTGGTACATGTTCATGCGACTCAATTTGATCAAGCAGGTGGGAAAAGTGGCGACCCGCTTATTCATGAAATTGAATATAATGCGATGATGATGGCGGATCGAATCGTAGCGGTCAGCCAGGTTACGAAAAATATTATCATAGATAAATATCAGATACCGGCGGACAAGATAGAGGTAATACATAACTCGATAGATATAAGTAGTTTTAATGACAGCCACAAATACGACATAGAAACATATAAATACCTCGAGTCGTTAAAAAGCGAAGGGTACACCATAATACTGTACCTTGGCAGGCTGACGATTCAAAAGGGGCTAACACATCTGATAAAAGCACTGGCAAGGGCCAGCGAGAAATACGACAAGTTGGTACTACTGCTGGCCGGCGAAGGAGAGCAACGCGACGACTTGATTAAGGTGGCTGCAGAACTTGGCGTGTCAGACAAGGTGTTTTTCGCGAATTGCTTTGTCCATGGCAAACAAGTACGGGACGCCTATATGGTTTCTGACATTTTCGTAATGAGTTCTGTCAGCGAGCCGTTTGGATTAACCGCGTTAGAGGCGGCACATTATGGCAACGCCTTGATTATTTCGAAACAGTCTGGCGTTGGCGAGGTTTTAGATAGTGTCCTAAGGTACGATTTTTGGGATACTGACCTACTAGCTAATCAGCTGGTCGGCATCGCGACGTCTGACGCGTTGAAAAAATCATTACAGCAAGACGTAAAAACCGAATATAACCGACTTTCGTGGCACGACGTCGCGTTATCTTGCCTAAAGATGTACAAATCACTTGACGGGGTAACGGCATCATGAGTTCTAGTGGGGGAAGCAAGCGTGGTATCGTTCTATATCTTCACGCCCACCAACCCTTGAGGGTTCGTAAATACAGTATTTTTGATACCGCTATAAAACATGATTATTTCAGTGAAGACGAGTACGATCATGACAGCGATCGCAACAACGAAAAGGTGTTTCGCAAGGTGGTTGACAAATCGTACAGGCCGATGAACGCCCTTTTGGAGAAGATGTTGGCAAAACATTCGGATTTTAAAGTATCCCTTAGTATCACGGGTGTTTTTATCGAGCAAGCCGAAAAATGGGCGCCGGATATTATCCAGACTTTCCAGCGCATGGTTAAAACCGGACGTGTCGAGATTGTATCTGAAACTTATTATCATTCCTTGGCCTTTTTCTATAGTATGGTCGAGTTCGAGCACCAGGTTGCGATGCATCGCAAAAAAATCAAAGAGTTGTTCGGTGTAGACACCAAGGTGTTCCGTAATACAGAACTGTCATATAACGACTCGATGGCCAAATGGGCCGATGAATACGGATTTAAGGGAATAATGGCCGAGGGGTGGGATCCAATATTGCAGTGGCGTAGCCCGAACTATATATATAGGCCAAGTGGAACAGATAATACTAGGTTGTTACTGAAAAACTATCGTTTAAGTGACGACGTTGCCTTTAGGTTTAGTGACAGGGGTTGGCCTGAATGGCCATTAAACGCCGACAAATACAACGAGTGGGTCAATGTGGCACTGGGTGATCAGAATATTGTCAATCTGTTTATGGATTACGAGACTTTTGGCGAGCATCAGTGGAAAGACACTGGTATCTTTGATTTCTACGAAGCCTTTATTGATAAGTGGCTGGCAAACTCGGCAAACACTTGCTATACGGTGTCAGAAGCCATTGATGCCTTCGAGCCAGCTGGTGAAATTAGCATGCCCCACACCGTTACGTGGGCGGATACTGAGCGCGATCTGACAGCCTGGCTGGGCAATCGTATGCAACAAGAAGCCCTGCGCTATATATATTCACTCGAGGATGACGTTATTCGAACTAACGACAAGAACCTGATTAATGATTGGCGAAAACTGCAAACGTCCGACCATGTTTATTATATGTGCACCAAATGGTTTAATGACGGTGACGTGCACGCCTATTTTAGCCCGTATGACTCACCTTACGACGCATTCCTCAGTTATATGAATATCGTTCGTGACATACGTTGGCGGCTATATAGCCATCGCAATACTGGGGGTTTGGGTGGCTAGGCCAATAATCCTCAGTAACGGTGAGCTGCACGTTGGATTGAATGATTTTGGCACCGTGCATGATTTTTATTATCCCTACGTGGGCTTTGAAAACCACTCTGCCGGCAAACAATTGCGACACAAGGTAGGCGTTTGGATTGATGGCGACCTGAGCTGGATAGACAATCCAAAGAATCCGCCCGGTGAGTGGACTTTTGACTTCCACTACCCCCACAACGCTTTGGTTGGACATACCAGAGCGAAAAACGAACGACTGGGTATTGTGCTTGAGTTCGATGACTTCGTAGACTCGCAACTGAACGTATTCGTGCGAAATATCCATGTTATCAACATGCATGAAAACGAGCGTGAAATCAGATTATTTATGCATCAAGCTTTTGCGATTGGTGATTCACGCAGTAATACCGACACTGCCCAATATTTGCCGGATAATCACGCTATTTTACACTACCGTGGACGGCGTGCGTTTATTATTTCGGGCGACTACGAGGATAAACCGTTTGACCAATACACTGTCGGTTTGTTTGGCATCGAGGACAAAGAAGGAACGTTTTACGACGCCCTAGATGGCAACCTCGAGATGAATAATGTCGAGCATGGACGTGTTGACTCGACAATCAGATTTAATACACACGTTGGCGCGCACAGCTCGGCCAGAGTTCAATACTGGATTGCTGTTGGCAAATCGACTCGAGAGGCTTTGCAGGTTCATAAACAAATTCAGCAAGACGGCGCATTAAGTCACATGTTAAGCACGGGTAAATGGTGGCACGAATGGCTAAAACCAAGTAATTTCGTAATAGATAAAATTCATCCAGACCATCGCGAACGATTCATTCAAAGTTTGATTATCATCAAGTCGCAAATCGACAAACGTGGGGCGGTCATAGCTAGTACCGATACGTCAATGTTAAATTATTCGCGCGATGCATACAGCTATTGTTGGCCGCGTGACGGCGCGTATGCGCTGTGGCCGCTGATTAGAATTGGATTCAAGGACGAAGCTTTTCGGTTCTTTACTTTTATAAAGCACGGTTTGAATCCCGAGGGTTATATGATGCACAAATACCGCGCCGATGGAGCCTTGGGTAGCAGTTGGCACCCATATCTTCATGATGGTCAGGTTGCACCGCCCATCCAAGAGGACGAGACCGCCCTGGTGTTGTTCGTTTTCGCACAATTTTATCAAATAAACCACGAACCAAATTTGTTAAAAGAGTTTTATCATAATTTGGTGGTTCCAATGGCTGATTTTTTGACCGGGTATGTTGATGATGATACTGGTCTGCCAGAGGCTAGTTATGATTTATGGGAGCAGACATTTATCACGAGCACATATACGACAGCCGTTACATACGGTGCACTGATTGCAGCGTCTGATTTGGCTTCGGATGCAAATGATCCGAATAACGCCGTCAAGTGGCGAAGTGCCGCCAGTGACATTCAAGCTGCGGCTCGCAAACACCTATACAACGATGATAAAAGTGTGTTTTACAGGGGTGTATATATTAAAAATGGCACCATAGATTATGACGACGTCGTGGATTGTTCGAGTGTTTTTGGAGCATATATATTCGGACTTTTTGATGCTGACAGTAGTGAAATCAAGTCGTCAATAGGAACGATTGAACACACGTTCGGTATTGATAATGGGGCAATAGGGCTTCCAAGGTATGAAAACGATCAATATCGCCGCGCAAACCCAAATATTACCGGAAACCTATGGTATGTCACCTCGCTTTGGTTGGCGCAATACTATATTGACAATAACAATGTCGATGCTGCTATGAAAATATTGGATTGGGCAAAGAACCATACACTAGCCAATACTGGAACCATGGGCGAACAGATTGACCCTACGACTGATCAGATTATATCCCCTGCACCACTAACCTGGTCGCATGCTGAATATATTTCAACTTTATTGGATTTAATAACTATAAAACAATGAAACCCAAATCACTAAAACATGTAAATAAATACCTAGCAACAACACACAAGCGAATCAAGAATATTCCCAGAAAAAAGATTATCATGAGATTTGCTGGACGGGTCGGGTTGATTTATTTCGGTGTTGTAAATCAACACAGCGACGAACACACGATAATCAGAGGTTTAACAGTGTCGCCGACTCATCGCGATAACCATTTTTGTGTAGGTACAGTAAACGGATATGATGTATCGATGGTCGATAGAGTTGATATAAAATTAGCGCCCGATGGGTCAACAATATCGGATAATTGGCTGGTATTTGCGATTGAACTTAGGTCAAAAACATCTGTCCCCCATTTTTTAATAGACGCTAAAAACTCTGACACACACCTTCAACACCTGTTATCTTCGACATATCCGAATATGAAAGAGGTTGACCTGGAGGCATTCGAGCCTTATGACGCCGAATTTGTCAGTCGTTTTTCTGTATTTACTTTGCCAGCCATGACCCAAGAGATTCACGACATCATAATGGCAAAAACCGCCAAGGTTCTGGGTGCGCATTTCTGGCCGTTGTCAATCGAGCAAAATAAAAATATTTTGTATATTTATTCAACGCAGGAAAAAATAACACCGAGCCTGCTGAGTTCGATGTTAGAAAACGGTTTGTGGCTGGCGGCTCAGATAGATTTATCGACCGACACTGTTGACTAACCCTTTTTCGCTTTTACTTCGTTGCGACCCAAACTCTTTTTAGTTTCGGTGTATACCGCATGAGTACGTGCAATTGGGTCGTACTTTTTTAGTGATAATTTGTCTGTGGTGTTTTGCGTGTTTTTAGTCGTGTAATAAGTGCGATGTCCCGAAAGTTCGCTCACTAAACCTACTAATTTTCGCTTGGTATTGCTCTTTGCCATAATTATCCTTACAAACTTGTAATGTCTATTAGAGGTGATTATATCAAAAAACTAGAGTAAGTTCAAGCTGTTATCTGTAATTCGTAAACGATATCGGGAAGTCAAAATCGTGCTCACGGACTAGTTTCATGACTGATTGCAGCTCGTCTTTGCTGTTGCTAACTACTCGGACAGCTTCGCCTTGGATTTGTGGTTTTACTTTTGGAAAACTGTCGCGAATAATTTTAGTAATTTTTTTGGCTTTGTCTTGGTCCAGGCCGGCAATAAACGGCACGTCTTTGGTAGCCTTTAGGTTGCTGGTTGCGATTTGTTTACTTAGGTCCAGAACCTTACTGCTTTGACCGCGCATGGCTAGTTTCTTGCGGACGATATCGGTAATACTTTCCAATTGCCATTCGTTCGAACCAATCAATTTAAAGCCCGTTTTATCCCCTAGCCAATCGATTTCAGCAGGTGTCCCCTTGAAATCATAACGATTACCTATCTCTTTTTGAATTAACGCGAAAACATTATTCATTTCCGCTTTGTCGTATTCGGATACTATATCAAAACTAAACGATGCCATAATTTTAGTATAGCAAAATTTATAGCCAACAGGGATATAATGGATGTATGGAAAGAATAGAAACAGCCTTCAAAATAGTAAACCGTGCGGATTTTTTGCCGGAAAACAAAAGGTTTTTGGCTGGTGTCGATTCCCCTATTCCGATAGGTTTCGGCCAAACTAATAGTCAGCCATATACTGTCAAAAACATGTTGCAGTGGCTGGATGTACGCGAAGGTGACAAAGTCTTGGATGTCGGATCGGGATCTGGCTGGACAACAGCATTACTCTCGACACTGACAGGCAACAAGGGCAAGGTTTATGCCGTCGAGATCATACCTGAATTAGTCGAATTTGGACAAAAAAACTGTGAAAGATACGGGTTTAAGAATATAAGGTTTACAAAGGGCAAAAAAGGTATTGTTGGGCTTAGCGAAAAAGCACCGTTTGATAGGATATTGGTCAGTGCTTCGGCCCCTAGCCTGCCTGATGCCTTAATAGACCAATTAAAACCCGGCGGTAAGTTGATTGTGCCTGTCGGCAGTGAGATTTTGGAAATCACCAAAGAAAAGGGTAAAAAATATACCCAGGTCAATCATCCGGGGTATATGTTTGTTCCGTTGGTTTGAAACAAATTTGGAGCCGCGATCGGGATTTGAACCCGAGACCTCATCCTT
>Ga0172375_10007151_pt1 | contig 15371 bp, 14 predicted proteins | sample LakKiv1m_FD_114537 | JGI IMG/M metagenome (GOLD analysis project Ga0172375, IMG submission 114537) | Freshwater microbial communities from Kabuno Bay, South-Kivu, Congo - kab_092012_11.1m | ecosystem: Environmental > Aquatic > Freshwater > Lake | place: Democratic Republic of the Congo... | reverse complement strand
TAGAATGCCTGCATGACCGTCCGAGTGCGACAACGCGATCAACGGCGACTTTCTCTTTCCTTGATCATTGGATATTCCTTGTTGGCTATTGGATATTCAAAAACAACGTGTTTTTTATTGTGCCCGCCAGCCAGTAGCCAGTGCAACACTGGCTACTGGCTGGCGGGGCGTACTATTCACGAAGCTGAGTCGGAAATTGAATCATCGGAGTGGTCCATGAACAGTACGTCAAAGCGGTGGAGCGCCATTTGCGCGGCGACCGTGTTCGCAACGGGTGCGGCGATGTCGGGCACGTACGTCTGGGACAGCGACGGCGCGGACCCGCTGACCGACGGAACAGGGAATTGGGCGGCCACCGGCGGACAAAACTGGTTCGACGGCGTTTCCGTCTACGGCGCGTGGGGCAACACGACCGGCGATATCGCCGTGTTCGGCGTCGCGAACGGCGCGGCCGGAACCGTATCGGTCGGCACCGTCACCGCCAACGGAATCACGTTCAATCCGCCCGGTTCTGGCGCGTATACCCTCAGCGGCGGGACGGTCACCCTCGGCGGGACGACGCCGACCATCACGGCCAACACGAACGCGGTCGTCGGCTCCGCGCTGGCAGGAACAAGTCTGACCAAGTCCGGCGCGGGCACCCTGACGCTCTCCGGGGGGAGTCGCTACAGCGGCAACACCACCGTCAGCGGCGGCACGCTCAAGATCACCGGCGGAATTTACACCAACGCGCATAGTCAGGTCACCCTGACGGTCCAGAACGGCGGCGTGCTTGAACTCAACTCGTGGTACTATGGGGCGAGCCAATCACTGGGCATGTTTACGGCCGATACCGGGAATTTTATCGTCAACAACGGTACGATTCGGATGAACGGCTCTTCTTCTTATGGCCGAGGTGTCACGCTGAACGGCCCGGTGACGCTCGAGGCGGCGGCGGGTGCCAACTGGACCCTCAACACGACGGTTGACAACCGGGCTTGGATTTATAACAACAACGCCATCGAACTCGCCGGCGCAGGTACAGGCACGTTTGAAAAACCGATTTCCGGCGGCGGCGCGCTGACCAAAAACGGCAGCGGCGTTTGGACGCTCTCCAGCAGCACAAACAGCTATAGCGGCGCCACACTGATCAAGGCCGGCACGCTGAAATTGGCCGCCACGGGGTCGATCAGCAATTCGCCGTCGATCGACGTGGCGGGCGGCGCGGTTTACGATGTCTCGTCCGTCAGCGGCTATACGGCGCGGCCGGGGCAGACTCTGTCGGGGGACGGGATGGTTGCCGGCGGCGTGTCAATCGCCGGCGGCGGCGTGCTTGCCGCCGGAGGAACGAACGCCACGGGGACGCTCTCGTTCAGCGCGGACCTGACGTTGGCGGATAAAACGGTGGCCGACTGGAATTACGGCGACGGCGCGCAGGACGTGATCGCCGTTGCCGGAACGCTGACGCTTCCGACGGTGGCGACCGTGAACGTCAGCCGAGTGACGGGCACGCTCCCCCCCCGTCGTCGTTTTGTTCACCTGCGGCTCCGTCGCGCCAAGCGCACCCGACCTGAAGCAGTGGGTCGTCAACGGCGCGCGGTCAGACACCCATGTCGCGGTGTTTGAAAACCCGTATCGCGTGGGTGCTCGTGTCGGCGAACGGCACGCTGATCCGCGTTTTTTGACGGTCCGCATCGTTTCCTTGGGTTGATTTGAGCGGGAGATTGGCCTACACTGAAAACTTCCTTTTTGAAGAAAGCGAAGGGTTTATGACACTTGCAGAGTTGGAAGCGCAACAGGCGCAATCGTTGGCGGAGGCGGCCGCGGCGGCGGATGCCGCCGCGCTGGAACAGGTGAGGATCCGCTATCTGGGCCGCAACGGGTCGCTGCCCGCGATCGTGAGGCAGATGAAGGACGTGCCGGCCGCAGAGCGGCCGGAGTTCGGCAAGCGCACCAACGCGTGGCGCGCCGCGCTCGAGGCGGCGCTGGCGGAACGCGTGGCGTCGGTCGGCACGGCCCGCAAGGACGAGGCGACCTTCGACTGCTCGCTTCCCGGCCGCTGGTTCGCGCCGGGCGCCAGGCATCCGATTTCACGCGTGATCGAGGAGACTGCCGCGATCTTCGGGCGGCTGGGCTTCACGGTCGCCGACGGTCCGGACATCGAGAACCGCTTCAACAACTTCACGGCGCTCAATACGCCCGCGCACCATCCGTCGATGGACGCGTCCGACACTCTCTGGCTGACGGACGACCTGTTGCTCCGCACGCAGACCTCGCCGGTGCAGATCCGCACGATGACCGCGCACCCGCCGCCGGTGCGCATCATCACGCCGGGCCGCACCTACCGCCGCGACACGACCGACGCCACGCACAGCGCGAACTTTCACCAGATCGAGGGTCTGTACGTGGACACGAAGCCGGTTTCGCTCGCCGACCTGAAGTCCACGCTCGCGTACTTCGCGAAGGAGATGATGGGCTCGAAGGCCGGCGTGCGCTTCCGCCCGCACTTCTTCCCCTTCACCGAGCCGAGCGTGGAAGTGGACTTCTCCTGCCATGTCTGCGGCGGCAAGGGCTGCCGCGTCTGCAAGATGAGCGGCTGGATCGAGATCGCGGGCGCGGGCATGGTCGATCCGCGCGTCTATGAGCACGTCAACCGCGCGCGCGGCGATTCGGCCTATGATCCGGCCACGGTGTACGGCTACGCGTTCGGCATGGGCGTCGAGCGCATCGCCATGATCAAGTACGGCATCCCCGACATCCGTTGGCTGTACGAGAACGACACGCGCTTCCTGAGCCAGTTGGCGTGAGCGACCGGGTGCGGAAAGGAGGTCGGCCATGCCGGAGAGCGTAACGAAGTCGGAAAAGCATTACACGTACGATGACTACCTGACATGGTCCGACGACCAACGCTGGGAAATCGTCGACGGCGTGTCCTACGCGATGGCGAGCCCTACCGTGCGGCATCAGGACATCCTCTTGAATCTGGCTTCTGCCCTGAGGCCGTTCTTTAGGGGACGCCCGTGTCGGCTGTTTATCGCGCCGCTGGATGTGGTGCTGAGCGAAGACACGGTGGTGCAGCCGGACTTGTTGGTAGTGTGCGATCCGAAGAAAATCACGGGTGCCTGTATCCGGGGCGTGCCCGATTTGGTGATTGAAGTCCTTTCGCCTTCGTCCTCGTGGCATGATCGGTTGTGCAAGTTTAAGCGGTATGCGGCAGCGGGCGTGAAGGAGTATTGGCTCGTGTCGCCGGATGTGGCGACCATCGAAATTTTCACGTTGGAAGACGGCGCGTTTCGAATTCACGAGGCCTTCATGCAGCAGGAGCGGCTGCAAAGCGCGCTGTTCCCCGTGCTGGCCTTCGACATGGCGGACGTGTTCGAGCCGCCAGAACCGGGTATCCCCGTGAATCGGGAGATGTCGGAGAGCGTCCGCGAACGACTTGAGGCATACCGTGTCCGATCAAACCCGCGAGCTTGACGGCGCGGCGGCGCTGGCGGAGGCGTTCGTCACCGGAACCTCGGAGCCCGTCTTTCTGACCGGCAAGGCGGGGACGGGCAAGACGACGTTTCTCAAGCGCATCCGGTCGTCGACGGGCAAGGCCGCGGCCGTGGCCGCCCCGACCGGCGTCGCGGCGATCAACGCGGGCGGCGTGACGCTGCATTCGCTCTTCCAGCTTCCCCTCGGCCCGTACGTCCCCGGATTCCGGCAGCAGGAGGACGAGCGCACCCGGATGCGCAAGCCGAAGCTGGATCTGCTGCGTCAGATGGAGCTGCTCATCATCGACGAGGTCTCCATGCTGCGCGCGGACACGCTCGACGCCATCGACGACCGTCTGCGGCGCGTGCGCGGCAGCGACGCGCCGTTCGGCGGCGTCCAGATGCTGTACATCGGCGATCTGTTCCAATTGCCGCCCGTGGTCAAGGAGGACGAGTGGGCCCTGCTGCGGCCGCACTACGCGAGCGCCTTCTTTTTCGACGCGCAGGTGATCCGCCGCACCCCGCCGGTCGTCATCGAACTGAAGACCGTGTATCGGCAGAACGACGCGCGTTTCATCGACCTGCTCAACGCCGTGCGCGACAACCGCATGACGGCGGACGACTTCCGCCTGCTCAACGCCCGCGTCAAACCGGGTTTCGTCCCGCCGCCGGACGAACACTACATCACCCTCACCACGCACAACGCCAAGGCCGACGCGATCAACCGGGACGCGCTGAGGCGGCTCGACGCGCCGGAGCGCCTCTACGCCGCCGCGCTGGAGGGCGAGTTCCCCGAGTCCGCGCTGCCGAACGAGCGCGAGTTGCGCCTGAAAACGGGCGCGCAGGTGATGTTCATCCGCAACGACCCGCAGGGACGCTATTTCAACGGCAAGATCGGGACGGTGAGCGGCTTCGGCGAAGAGTCCGTCACCGTGACGGACCCGGACACCGGCGAACCCGTCGACGTGCCGCTGGAGAAATGGGACAACATCCGCTATTCGCTCAACAAAGAGACCGGCATGATGGACGAGGAGAAAATCGGCTCCTTCACGCAGTTCCCGCTGCGGCTGGCGTGGGCCGTGACCATCCACAAAAGCCAGGGGCTGACCTTCCGGCGTGCGGTCATCGACGCGGGCGCGGCCTTCGCGTCCGGCCAGGTCTACGTGGCGCTGAGCCGTTGCACCACGCTGGACGGCATTGTGCTGAGGGCGCCGATCGCGCCGCACGGCGTGATGACCGATCCGCTGGCCGTCCGGTTCTCGTCGAACGCGCGACCCGAGACCGAGCTGCGGAACGTCCTAGCCGAGGCCTCGCGCCGGTTCTGGCGCGAACGGCTGCCGCGCGCGTTCGCGTTCAAGCCGGTGTTCCTCGCGCTCGGCGCGCTCGAGCGCGCGCTGAAAGACAAGGCCTCCGACGAGTTCGAGCGGATGCGCGTCCTGCTCGACGGCTTCCGCCGGGCGGCGCGCGAGATGGAGGGCGTGTCCGGCCAATTCAAACCGCAACTGGACCGGCTGATCGCGGAGGCCGAGCGGACGGGCGACGCCGCCGCGCTGCGGGGCCGCTGCGCCAAGGCGGTCGCCTACTTTCAGGAGCAGATGCGCGACCGCATCCTGCTGCCGCTGGTCGAGGCGGCCAACACGTTCGACGTGCCCCGCGCCACGGCGTTCCGCAAGACGCTGGCGGATTTCCGGAACGACCTCGTGCTGTTTCTCGACAACATGCGGCGCGTTCGGTTCGACGGTCGGCCGGCGCTGGCCGACGGGGACGTGCCGCCGCTGGAGCTGCCCGCCATCGGCGAACCGGAGCGCCGAACCCGCCGCGAACGCCCGGCGCGGACGCCGGGCGGGCCGAAAAAGGCGGCTCCGGAAAAGGGCGAAAGCGCGCGGATCACCTACGGCCTTTTCCGCGAAGGGCTGGCCATCGAGGAAATCGCCGCGCGGCGCGGGCTGTCCCTCGGCACGATCGAGAGCCACCTGTGCGAACGGATCGAGGCGGGCGACGACGTGTCCGTCGAAAAATTTTTCACGCCGGACGAGTGGGAGGAAGTCGTGTCCGTGGTCAAACCTCTTCTCGCCCGTCCGGTGCCGGCTCTCAAGCCGGCCTACGAGCTGTTCGGCGGCGAATTCAGCTACGGGCGGTTGCGGATGGTGCTCGCGTATCTGAAGCGCCGCTCCAGGAATTGAAACAATCATTCCTCCAGCGGGTTTTCGTAGCGCAGGGCCGGAAAACGGGCGAAGTCGGTGTCGGCGGAGGCGAGGGTCAGATTGTGTCCGATCGCGATAGCGGCAAGATGCGCGTCCGAGACAAGCTTGTGTGTCATTGGCATGGCGGCGAACAACGTCTGAAGGATGGCGCGGTGGCGCGGCGTAGGACAGGGGATAACGACGTTCGGAGAGTCAAGCCATGCCGATACCACACGCCACGCCTGATTGACGGTAAAGTCCGCGCGCACGATTCGCGGATTGGACGCGACACGCACAAATCCGCAGAGGCTTTCCCACGGCAGTCCGACTTGTCCGGCGCCGTTCAATTGTGCGTCAAGCCAAGCTTTCGCTTTGGCGTGAGACGGAGAGGCCTCAATCGCCGCATACACGAGCAAGTTGACGTCAATCAGAATCATTTGCATGTCTCCGCTGCCGCTTCATCGTCCATCTGCCGGATGGCGTCGCTGGGGAGGGTTCCGCCTGAGAGCTGCCATTTCCCGCCCCGCAGGACGGGTGTCTGGAACGTTTTCCGTCTGGTCGTTTCGTCTTCGGACATGACGGTCAGGCCTTTGCGCATGGCGGTGTTGACCACGTCCCGCAACGACATCTTGCGCTCCTCGCGGAACCACGCGAGCTGTGTGGCAATATCCTCGTCCAATGTCAGCGTTGTCCTCATGTCGTAAATCCTTTCCGGCAAGAGTATACGGATTTTGATGTCTTGATGTCAAACAGGGCGATGTAGTATTGTTGGCCGAATTGCTCGACGTCGTTCGGCTCCTGCGAGCGTCTAGCGGCCCCGGCGTCGTTGCCGCCAAGGCTGCGATGGAACGACTGACCTGGCTTGCCAGCGAGTGCGCCCGCTGGATTGTGGAGGAGGGCTCTGAAAGCGATGCCGAGACGACGGAGGTCCGGCCCGTTTCCGAACAGGGCGACGATCCCGCCCATGCCGTCCTCTCCCTTCTCGTCGCCTTCGCACGCGAGACGTTTACATTCAAACGTCCTCGCGATTCTTTCGGCGGGGAGCGGCGTGCTCTGGCTTTTGAGTTGCTCGGAGCGGCCAGCGCCGCGCTGGACCTTTCCGATGTCGTCGCGTTGGCGCGCGAGACGCTGAAGGCCAAGAAGACGGGGCGTGACATGCTGGGCGCGATCCGCTTTCTGGAGGAATATTACAGTCACAACGATGAGAGTGTCAGCGACGAAATAGTGGACGAACTCAAGACATTCGCGGAGCGGACGGACAGCCGATCGCTGGCCGTCGGTGCGTTGAATGTCTTGGTCGAAACGAACTGCATCGGCGAACTGCAAGCCTTGTCGCGCATTGACGACTGGAAAGACACGCACCTGTACGGCAGGATGTGACGGTGTGTCGAAAACAGAGCCGCGAATGAAAGGACGGAAAATATGTCGCTCAACCGTATCTACCAAGGCCGCGTCTCCAAGGTCGAAGTCGAGAATCCGGATGCCGCGAAGCGCAAAACGGAACCGTGGGTGCCGCTTCCCGATTGGCAGAACGCCCTCTTGCGACACCATGCGCTGTTTCAGGATGCGGTGAACTATTATATCGCCGCCATCGCTTCGCTCGGATCGTCGCCGGAAAGCCCTCTCACGAAATTGCGCGGACGCCTGACCGAAGTCTGGGCCACAGCCGATAAAAATGGACAGTCCCGCGAGGGCATGGGTGAGAGCCTCAAGCGCGCTTTTCAGTTTCAAGATGTTCCGAGACTGGATGAGGCTGTTCAATTGTTCCGCCAACCGCTCAAGGAAGCCGGAGTCGATGATCTAGCAATGGAACTCGCAGGGGAATCGTTGTTACAGTACGCCAATTGTCATCTGCTGTCGCAAACTCAAGAGGGTACGGCATCATATAAAGTCAAGCTTGCAGGACAGAGAGGGCTTTCCATCGCCCGTATCGAGCAACTTTCCGAGTTGCGCCGGCGTTGGCAATCGCTCAACCAGGCGTTGCGCGTCGAGCCTGGCAAACGCCCGCCCACCGCCGCCGAAATGCGCGCGGAGAGCATTCCCGATCCCTGTCCTGATATTCTTGACCGGCTTGAGAACATCCGCGAACAACGGGTCAACCAAACCGCCCATCTGATTCTTGCCGAAGCATTGGGGCTGAAATTGCGAGTTCCGATGCAAGACTCAGCGCTCCGTCGCGCTACGGGTACGCATGGCGAGTATGCGGTTGTTCGGCCTCCCGTTGATTTTATTGTGTGACCGTCGGGAAGAGGTCGGACGCGCGGAGGCCTTGTTTAGACAATTGGAAACGCTCGAAAAGGCTGGTCACGCGAACCCGACTCTTCTTGCGCCTCAACCCGGCGGCCCCATTTTCGTTTCGGCCGTTCCCGTAACAGGTCGATCCGGCAAGGAGCCCGTGCCCATGCAGGCGGATATCAATGCCGCCGTCAATATTGGACTTCGCGCTATAGCCGCGCCGGATTGCGCTGACATCCATCATCGCGTCCGTACGGAGCGAAAGAAAGAGGTGATTCAGGCAAAAGAAGCGCGACGTTTTCGAGAAACACCGCGCGACGTCGTTCTGGCGTCTATCAGCGACATGCCCAAAGAGAAACACACGAACCTTGAACAATGGTTAAAAACGTGCTAATACTTTTTGCACCATGGGACGATTCATAACGGGCATCTACAACTACTGCGACTACTGGTGCGACCGGTGCGCTTTCAAAAGCCGATGCCGCAACAACTATGCCGACGGACAGGCCTTGGCGAAAGGCGCGTCTCCGACCGGGCGCGACGAGGCGACGAACCAAGCCTTCTGGAACCGGCTTTCCCGGAAACTGTTTGAAGCGGCGGCTTGCGGGAAAGCGGATGAACGGGACGGGAATAACGAGAATTGGCTCGATACGGACTGGCGCGATGCGCAGGACGCCCGGGGCGATGCCGCGAGCGAAGCGGCGATCGCGTCAAGGGAACGGGCGGTCAACACTCATCCTTTGCTGCGGCAGGCCGACGTGTACAGGCGGCGAACGGGGGAGTGGCTTAAGCGTTCGGATGCCGACCTGAAGGCGCTTGCCGAAGAGTGGATGGCCGCGGCGGGTTCGGGCGCCGACGACACCGACTATGAGGAGGCGGCCCTTGAGATGGGGGACTTGATCGAAGTCGTCGCTTGGTATCACACCTTGATTTCTCCCAAACTGGCGCGCGCCGTTGGCGACCTTGCGGAGCCGGTTCCGGATGAAGGAGAGACCGCGAAGATCATCCGAGAGACGCGCGATCATGACGCCGCCGGTTCGGGTAAAGTCGCGCTCATTGCCGTTGAACGGTCCATTGCCGCATGGATGCGGCTGCGCGAGATCTTACCCGCGCAAGAAGACGCGATTCTCGACCTTCTGGTGAGGCTGGACCGTCTGCGCCGCGGCATCCGTTCCGCTGTTCCCGGCGCGGAAACCTTTCAGCGTCCCGGTTTCGACACCGACAAAAACATATTTGAAGAATAGCTCCCTTCTTTTGGCTGAACTTCGCGCGCGGGTGTGATACACTGACGCATTCTTTTTGAGCGAAAAAGGGTTTTTGGAATGAAGGTACCTGTCAGTTGGCTGAACGAGTATGTGGACGTGTCGGATCTGTCGGTGAAGGAGCTGGCGGACAAGCTGACCTTTTCCGGCGTGGAGGTGGAGGGCATCGAGGAGATCGGCGCGGTGCTGGACGACCATTTCGTGGTCGGCGAGGTGCTGACGTGCGTGGCGCACCAGAACTCCGACCACCTGCACGTGTGCAAGGTCTCCGACGGCGCGCAGGAGCTGCAGATCGTGTGCGGCGCGCCGAACTGCGCGGCGGGCCTGAAGGTGCCGCTGGCCAAGGTCGGCGCGGTGGTGCCGGACGGCGGCTTCACGATCAAGCAGGCCAAGCTGCGCGGCGTGGCGTCGTTCGGCATGCTGTGCTCCGCCCGGGAGCTGAAGCTCTCCGAGGACCATTCGGGGCTGATGATCCTGGACCCCGCGCTCAAGACCGGCACGCCGATGCGCGACGTGCTGCCGAAGCCCGAGACCGTTCTGGACTTGGAAATCACGTGGAACCGTCCGGACTGCCTGTCGGTCATCGGCATCGCCCGCGAGTTCGCGGCGCTGCTGAGACGCCCGCTGAAGTTGCCGTCTGTGGATTTTCCTGAAACCGGCGAGCCGGTGGAGACCTTCGCGAAGGTGCGCGTCGAGGCGCCGGACAAGTGTCCGCGCTACACGGCGCGCGTGCTGACGGGCGTGAAGGACGGCGCGTCGCCGGACTGGATGAAGCGCCGCCTGGAGCTGTGCGGTGTGCGCTCGCTCGGTCTGACCGTCGATGTGACGAACTACGTGATGCTGGAGTGCGGCCAGCCGCTGCACGCCTTCGACTACCGGACGCTGGCGGACCGCACGGTCGTCGTGCGGTGCGCGCGTCCAGGCGAAACGATCAAAACGCTGGACGGCGTGGAGCGCAAGCTGGATCCGTCGATGCTGGTGATCGCGGACGCGCAGGTGCCGAGCGCGGTGGCGGGCATCATGGGCGGCGAGGGCAGCGAGATCGCGGCGGGCACGGAGCACGTGCTGCTGGAGAGCGCGCTGTTCGATCCCGCCTCGACCAAATTCACGGGCACGAAGCTGGGGCTCTCTTCGGAGTCGTCGAGGCGGTACGAGCGCGGCGTCGATCCCGACCTTGCGGACTGGGCGAGCCGGCGCGCGGTGTCGCTGCTGGTGGCGCACGGACAGGCGACGGCGGCCAAGGGCGCGATCGACGCGGATGCGCGGAATTTCCGGCGCGGCCGCGTGGCGTTGCGCTTCGCGCGGGCCTGCGAGGTGATCGGCGTGGCGCTGGACGCGGACGAGATGATCGGGGCGCTGACCTCGCTGGGGCTGGCGGTCGTCTCGCGCGACGCGGAGTCGGCCGTGTTCGAGATTCCCTCGTTCCGGCTGGACCTGACGCTGGAGGCGGACCTGATCGAGGAGATCGCGCGCCTGCACGGGCTGGACGCGATTCCCGACAAGATGCCGGACCTGACGGCGGTTTCGACGCTGAGCGACGCGCCGTTCTACGCGCGGGGGCGAGTGCGCCAGCTGCTGCTGGGCATGGGCTTCACGGAGGCGATGCACTACAGTTTTCTGTCGGCGCAAGAGCTGGACGCATTCGACAAGCGCGACGCGGCGCGGCGCGCGGTGCTGCCGAATCCGGTGAGCGCCGACTACGGCGTGCTGCGGGACTCGCTGCTGCCGCAGCTCGCGGGGTCGCTCGGACGCAACGCCTCGCGTCAGGTGGAGAGCGCGGGCCTCTTCGAGATGGGGCGCGTGTTCGCGATCGGCGCGGACGGTCGGCCGTGCGAAGAGGAGCGCGTGTCGCTGGGGCTGATGGGGCCGTTCGGGCGTTCGGCGGTCGACCGCCGGCGCGCGGTTTCGAACGAGGAGGCGCTCCTGTGGCTGAAAGGCGCCGTTGAGAATCTGGTCGCCGCGTTGCGCGCGGGCGAGGTCGCTTTCGCGCGGTGCGAGCATCCGGGCATGGATCCCGGCCCCGGCTGGGCGCTGGAGATCGCGCTCAACGGCGAGACCGTGGGCCGCATGGGGCTCGTGTCGTCGGCGCTGCGCCACCAGTGGCGCATGACATCGCCGATGCCGGTGGCGGAGCTGCGACTGGCACCGCTTCTTGCGGCGGCCGGAGTTGCGGGCGGCATCAAACCGGTTCCCCTGTATCCGGCTGTGCGGCGCGATGTCGCGTTCGTGGCGGACGTCGCCGTGACGCACCGCGACGTCGTGGAGACCGTGCGGCGCGCGGGGCCTCCCGAATTGACCGGAGTGGAACTTTTTGATATCTTCCAATCAAAAGAAATCGGCAGAGGCAAGCGCAGTATGGCGTACTCGCTGGCGTTCCGTTCGCCGGATCGGACGTTGACCGATCAAGAGGTAAACGAAGCCTTTGCCAAGATCGTTCTGGCGCTCAAGCGCGAGCTGAATGTGGAGGTGCGCGAGGGCTGAACGGTCGCATTGCTCTTTGATAGCGCCGGGCGGGCGCATGTCCGGCAGACAACCGAAGTGGGCCCTGCTTTGCACGCGGACACGCAGAATTTCTCTGACCTTCAAGTCGTTTCGGGAGTTTGAATGCGGCGTATGACGGAAACCTGTCTTAGGGCGGGAACCTGATGACTCCGACTAGAGCACCCACCTCATCTGTGAGGTTTCAGGGATCCTGCATTTACGGCAAAGTGGGGCTTTTTTTTCGTGACACGAACAACTTTTCAACGATGGTAATCGCATGAAGCGCCGATGGACAATCGGTTTAGGGACGATTCTGGTGAGTTTCGGAGTCGTCGCGAACTTCCAGGAGGTTCCCCTTGAGACGATCGAAGAACTGGGGTTCACGGTCGGTACGCCGCTGATGACCGGTTTCGTTTTCATCGACGGGCGGTATCTTCCCCCACCCTACACGGTGACGCGCAAGGGAAACGGGCTTTTCATCAACCGGATCCAGTTCGAGCAGCCGGTTGCATGGTCGGCGATGGACGAGGCGGCTGCGGATGCAGGCGCCGTGACAACGCGGAAGGCAGCAGACGCAGACGGAGACTTTCAGGAGGTGGCCGCGCCCGCCGCGGCGCCTGCGGCCGCTCCCGAAGCTGCTCCCGCGAAGACGAAGGCTGTGAAGAGCATCGACGACCTCTTCGCGGACGAGACGCCCGCCCCGGTTGCGCCTGCGGCAAAAGCGCCGGTTCAGGCGAACGGCGGAGAGACGGCGGCGCAGCCGCAACCGGCCGCCGCGCCAACTCCGGCTCGGGTGACGCGGACGCCCGAAGAAATCACGCGCATGAAGAATGAGTTGCGCGCGAATCTGGACAATCTGCGCAAGGGATATGAGCAGGCGTTGGCGCGCGGAGAAGTGTTTTTCTTCGGCCAGTACCAGAACCGCGTGAACGGCAACTACGGCACGGCGCGGACACTCATGGGCGTGCTGCCGCAGGCCCTGCGCCAAGCGCAGTCGCCTCAAGACCTCATGCAGTTGCTCAACCGGGGCGGCATCTATTTTCTGGACATGGGAATCTGCACGGCGCTGTATCGGAACAAAAACACGTTTCCGCTGTTGGCAGAGAGGCTCGAGAAGATCCAGTCAGACGAGCAGTACGAAGCCTTGCATCGCGGCGAACGGTCGGCCGTGCATTGACGGCGTGGCGAAAGGTGGCGGAATGGAGCGGGCGAAACATGCGGTGGACCGGAAGGCGTTTGCGGCAGTGGCCGAGGTGCTGGCCGACATCGATTCGCCGACGGAGATGCGCGAGTTCCTGAACGAGCTGCTGACGCCGGGGGAGATCCGCGACATCACGCTGCGCTGGAAACTGCTCGAGCTGTTGGCCGACGGCGTTCCCCAGAGGAAGATCGCGGAGGACTTGAAGATCAGTCTCTGCAAGATCACTCGCGGCTCGCGGATTTTGAAGCAGCGGGGTGCCGTGACCGGGCGCGTGTTGCACGACGAACGGAGCCTCCCGCTCCCAGGCGATAAGACGCGTTAATTGCATTTTTTGAGAGGTGGTTCTGTCATGCAGATGATCGCGAGTGGCATTCAAAAACAGATGGCCGGGGCGTCGTGGATCCGGAAGATGTTTGAAAAAGGGTTGGAACTCAAAAAGGAAGTCGGTGCCGAAAACGTCTACGACTTCAGTCTGGGCAATCCGGATGTTCCGCCGCCGCTCAAGGCGCGCGACGTGCTGCGCGCGCAGGCCGAAGCCGCCGTGCGCCCGCTGGGGCTCGGGTATTGTCCGAACGCCGGCCTGCCCGAATTTCGCGAGGCGCTCGCCCGCCTGCTGTCCAGGCAGCAGGAAACCGACGTCCGGCCTGCGGACGTGGTGGTGTCCTGCGGCGCCGCGGGAGCATTGACGTCCTTCTTCCGCGCAGTGATCGAGCCCGGCGACGAGGTCCTCTGCCCGGCCCCCTATTTCGTCGAGTACGGCTCCTATTGCGGACATTTCGACGGCGTGCTGAAAGCCGTACCATCGATTCCGCCGGATTTTCAACCCGACTTGGAAGCCATCGAGGCGGCCGTTTCGGAGAGAACCCGCGTGATCCTCGTGAATTCACCAAACAATCCGACGGGATGCATCTACAGCGCAGAAACGCTGGCGCGCCTGGGGCGTCTGGTCGACAGGATCAACGCGTCGCGCGAACGGGCGCTGTACTTGGTCAGCGACGAGCCGTATCGACTTCTGGCCTATGACGGTGCCGTCGTGCCGCCGGTGCTGCCGGTCTCGCCGTTCGCGCTGGTGCTGGGGTCGTTCTCGAAGAGCCTCTCGTTGGCGGGCGAACGCGTCGGCTATTTGGCGGCGGGCGCGGCGATGCCGGACGTCGGGCTGCTGATGGGCGCGGTCACGATGACCACGCGGACGCTGGGCTTTGTGAACGCCCCCGTGCTCGGACAGCGGCTCGCGATGGCCATGCTCGACGAGGGCGTAGACCTGGAAGTCTACGACCGGCGACGGAAGGCGATGGCCGAGGTTTTGACGGCGGCGGGCATTCGATTCTCGATGCCCCGAGGGGCCTTCTACTTCTTCCCCGAGGCGCCGGACGGCGACGACCAAGCGTTCGTTCAGGCGCTGCTCGCGCAGAACGTGCTGGCTGTGCCGGGAGCGGGGTTCGGTTTCCCCGGACACTTCCGGCTGAGTTTCAGCGTGGACGAGGCGGTGATCCGCCGGTCGGCCGCAGGCTTCAAGGCGGCTGCGGAAAAGATGGCCCAAAAGAAATGAAACGGCGAACAAATCGAATGCTTGCGATGTCGCTGGGCGCGACGGTGCTTGCGGGCTTGGCGTCGGCTGCCGAGTCTTTCACCGGCCCGGACGCCTGGCTCTTGGTCAACACCAACGCGGTCAAAGCGTGGAATACGGCGCAGGCCGCGCGCGAAGGTGTCAAAACGTGGCGGGGCGTCTCCGCCGACGCGCAGCGGCGCGAGGTCCGGCTTCTGGCCGAAGCGGTCGGCCATCCCGTGGGCACCACCGTGGAGTTTCTATTGATCGGTCCGGCGAGTGATCGGGCGTATGAGTCGACCGCCGTGACAGTGGCCAAGCCGAGCGACATCGTGCGGGCCGTCGAAAGCATCGGCGTGGCGCGCGGCGGCGGCATCGGCAGCCGCCCCTTCCGTTTCTGGCCCTGCGGCGAGCGGTTCTCGACGACGGTACGCCGGCTGGACGTTCCGGGTGCGGCCGAGCGGCCGCTTCAGTCGTTGGTGCGGGACGCGCAGCCCGAATCGCCGCTGGTCGGCGAGGGCGGCATCGTCTTCACCGGCGGGTACTGGACCGACACCGGTGCATGCTGGACCGACGCGAACGCGCCCTCTCCCGTGATCTCGCTCTACAACGACGCGGGGGCGGTTTTCGACCTGCCGTTCCAAGTGGCGCAGGGCGCGGTCTACGGCCGCTTGACGCTGGCAGAGAAACTGCCGTTCGGCGCGCTCCTCGAAATCGTCCTCCGCCCGCTGCCGACGAAAGACGGCCAGCCGCGCGTGCTGCCGGTGACGGTGCTCGCCGCCATGAACGGCGACGAGGCTGTGGCGACGTTGAAACCGGCCACCCTGCACGTCGCCGGAGTGGACTGCGCGAAACTGCAGGACGCACTGGCTTGGTTGCGGACGCAGTCGGAGCAGGGGCGCGAACTTTTCGTGACCGTGGGCATGGACGACGCGATGCCGCTCAAGCGCGCGGCGGACGTGGCGCGGGTTTTCTCGATGCTGGACGGCGCGGGCCTGAAGCTCGACG
>Ga0172375_10007150_pt1 | contig 15373 bp, 6 predicted proteins | sample LakKiv1m_FD_114537 | JGI IMG/M metagenome (GOLD analysis project Ga0172375, IMG submission 114537) | Freshwater microbial communities from Kabuno Bay, South-Kivu, Congo - kab_092012_11.1m | ecosystem: Environmental > Aquatic > Freshwater > Lake | place: Democratic Republic of the Congo... | reverse complement strand
GGCTTTCCGCCGTGCCTCCTCGCGCACCCGGGGCTGCAGGTCGTCCCACCAAACGGGCGATGCCGACGAATGACCAACGACAGACGACGAAGACGCTTCGTCTTTCGTCCTTCGTCCTTCGTCTCGTTTGCGGCACACCAACAAAATCGTAGACGCGGCCGCGTTCTTCTGCGCCTGGTGCAGGCTGTGCTCGCTCTCGGTGTGGACGGGCCAGGAGGCTTTGACGGTGAACCCCGCGCCGATGAGGGCCGAGGCCAGGGTGTCCCACGCGGCCACCTGCTTGTGGGTGAACATCACGGTGAGGCAACCGTCATCCCGCAGGACGCGGTGCATCTCGCGGAACGCGGCGGCCATCTTGCGCTCGTAGTCCTGGTTGGCCAACTCTCGACGTTTGGTGCCGAAGGCCGCAAAACGCTCAGGACTGGCGATAGCCTCATCGTCCTTGTTGATCAGTTCATTCTCAAACCAGTCGCCATAGATGTCACCGACTGTGCGCTTGAGCCAGATGTAGAAGTAATCAGCGAGTTCCGCATATTGAACGTTGTCGTAGTAAGGCGGATCGACTACGATCGCCTGGACCGAAGTACTCTGTAGATGTCCCAAATCGGTGGCGTTGCCGCGAGTGATCTGAAGGTGTTGAGAGTCCGCGGTCAAGTGCCCTTCCCAGAATTTGGGAGCCGAGGTCGCCGCAAGTGCAGCGATGCTTTTGTAGGCGTCTGTCACTTGGTCGACTATCCAGGGTACCAAGTTGTGGCTTGCATCAAACTCAGTGAAAGCCCACTTGAATGCAAAGTCGTGGCGCTGGAACGCATGTGCAATGACCTGCCTGGAAGCGTGCCAAACGGCCTGCGTCGAGTTGTAGTCCGCGGCCTTATCGAACGCGATGGCGAGATAGGTGGAAACCGCATCGGCTCGGTCGAGCTGGGTAGTGTGACGAAGTTCAGCTTTCAGGTCACCAAGAGTCTCGACGATCGTTGCCATCGCGAGAAGCTGGCGCGGGGCGAACGTATCGGCCCATGTCCCCAGTCCGTAGATACCGGCTGCCCAATCGGCTCGCCCTTCCTGTCGTGGCTCGGAGGGCACAAGATTCTTGGCAATCCAGACCGGCCTCTTCTCGGCCAGCGTAGCTTCGGCTCGTTGTACTACCTCCAGATCCTCCGAACTCGGTGCCCGGAAAGCGAAACCGCCCGGCCGCTTTGTCGCCACGGCATACAGCAATTGCCCTATACGACCGGCCTGTGCCTCGGCCTTGATGTAGTCGCCGGAGATCGTCTCGCCCGTCCACGGCGAGCGCCCCACACCCCGGCTGATGGTGCCTTCATCGGGCCTGGCGGCCTTCGCTTTGACGCCGGTCACGATCTCGAAGCGTGGCTCGGCCATCCCCTCCTCCGCGATCAGCCGGACCGCCACCGGATCGTCACCGGCCCGCAGCCACCAGTTGGGGCTGAGGGGCACCGGCTTGCCGGTGGTCGGGCACGCGACGGTGCGCGCCCATAGGTAGGCGAAGATGCTCTCGCCGGGCTGTTTGGGGAAGTAAGGTGCCAGCTTCTCTTTGACGCGAGCAGCCCAGATATCGCCCCACTTGCGGATGTCGTTGGCCAGCTCGGGGCCGAAGCGGGCGGGGTAGTCTAGCGTCGCCTTCAGGATTACCGCGGCCACGGGGTTCAGGTCGTTGGCAATCGTCGTGAAGCCGTAGCGCAGCGCCTCGAACGGGATCGAGCCGCCGCCCGCGAACGGGTCGAGCATGCTCAAGTTCCGCGTGCCCCAGGTGTACTCCAGCAGGTCGCCCATGAGCGCGAGGTCTTCGGCGGTCGGATTGACCGTGAACGCGCGCGGCGCACCCTCGTAGGGGTGGCTTTCGAGCTGGATCTCCCTGGCTTTAGCCCACTGGATCAGCTTCCGTCCCTTGGCCGGGTCGCCGCGGATGCCGATGAAGCGGGTGAACCACTGCTGATAGGTCTCCTCGTTCGGAAACCGGTCGCGCAGGGCCGCCGGCCAATCGGCCGACCACGCGGGCAGCACGCCCGCCAGGATGGCCGCGCGACTGGTGATCAGCGGCCGCCGCGCCCACCAGACATGCAGGAAGTAGAGCGGCGGCAGCGCGCTCGATGCGCCGCGCTCGCGCTGGCTCTCCGCGCCGACCGCGGCGATCGGGAGCCAGGATTCGATGAGGAGGGGATGAGACAAGGGTTTCTCCTACAAGTCAGCAATCCGGTCAACAACCTGCGCCAAGGCCAGCCAGGAAGTGCCTACTCTCTTCGACCTCCGACTTCATGCCCAACCTCTCGAAGAGGGCCACGGCATCTTCTGCCATCTGGCGTGCCTCATGACGTTTGCCGAGTTGGCACCGGGTTTGCGCCAGGTCAAAGCGAGCCAGAGCGATCTCCTGCACAAAGCCTTCCTTCAGGGCCAGCTCGAGGTATTTATTCGCCCACGTATCGGCGGCCTCAGGATGGTCCAGTCGCATTTCCGCCTGGCCCAGCAGGCGATAGGTGCGTCCAAGCACCGTGACGTGATCATTCCTGCCCTCGCAAATTCGCAGGGCTTCGGTTAGATATCCCTGTGCTTCAGCAGGTTTGCCAGCTTTCAACCTGATTTCGGCAAAGACGTTGTAGATACGGGCACTGCCCCGACCAGGCTCGCCCTCTTGTTTGCCCGCTCTCGCCAATGTTGCGCTGAGGATGTGTTCCGATTTCGAAGGGAAACCCTGACGCAGGTACACCTGAGCCAAGTAGGTTTGAACGCTAACCCACTGCCATGCATCCTCTCCGTAGCGTTCGCTGGCCAACATCAGTTGCTTCTCGGCCTTTGCCAGCAACCCCTGGTAAAGGTAAAGCCTTCCCAGCCAATGCTCGAATCTTGCCTGCCACTGCACCTGGTGTTGGTGATCCGCCCAAGTCAAGAGCCTGCTGGCCTGGCGTACCGCTTCTTCCCAATATCCTCTGCGCCAAAGAAAGATGAAGAACCGATTCAACAAGTTCTCACGTGTTTCGACTTGTCGCTCGCGCCAGACTTGCTCGATTACCTCAAGCAGATTCGCTCGCTCAGCCTCCAACAACTGTTGATCCGAGACATCACCGAACCTGCGTTGAGTGATGAACTCAGCGTAATAGTCAACCCATCTCTGTCGGAGATTCCGCGCTAGGATGGAGTTGCGTTCGAGCAAATCACTGGCATAGTCTCGAGTCAGCGGAAGCAATGAAAAGCGATCGCCGCTCTTGTTAACAAGAGAGAGCCGTTCGAGATCTACCAAGCCTTCCTCTTGATCTAACTTCGCCAGGTCAGCGACATACTCAAGCGCATCGCGGCTTGCATCGGTTTTGAAGAGTGAGAGCGCCATGAGTAGCGGATAGGCTGGTTTTGAGTCGAGACCTTCCACTGCACCCGCAAAGCAGTAGCGATTGATATCTCCGGTCGCATCCCCCAAACGGCGCAGCATTGCGCCCACACCGTAACCGTACCCCATTTGAGCGATACTCCAGACGATTGCCAGTGGCACGCCCCCCGTGCGACGATAAAGTAAGTCTGACTCATCGTGAGTCAGTGAAACTGCTTTCTTCTCGCTCTCCTGGTTGATGAGGGCGAGAGCATCCGCGCGCGGCATGCCGGAGAGCCGGATCGGATAGGCCACGTCAATCCGATGTCTCGTCGTGACGATGCACTTGGTGGGGGTAGGCAATTCTCTCAGGAAAGCGTTAACGCGTTCATCATCTATGGTTTCGAGATTGTCAACGATCAGCAGCGTGCGCTGGCGTGTCAGGGCTTGGCAGACGATCTGACTCTGTTCTTCGGAGCTTGCCCTGGTGATATCCTCTCGTTGGAGCGTGACGGCAATCGTGGTGTAGATGTCTTCCAGCGTGCGGGTTACGTGCTGACGAGGCGCGATCCCATCTGCGGTGAGCACCGCTGCCTTCGCGGAGGCCCAGATGATCGCCTGGAAACGCTTTTCTTCCGGCATGCTGTCGAATTCTTCCAGGTAGCGGTGCGCCGTCTCCAGCGCGAGAGCTGACTTGCCTATACCACCGATACCGTCAATGACGATGACCCAGGCGCGGGAGTTGGGAGAGAGCAGTTCGCGAAGGTTGAGCAATTCACCTTCTCGGCCCACGAAATGACCATAATCGGGATTGGGAAGATTGTGATACACCTTCGGGGGGGCAGCCAGCGACAAGGGAGTTGTATTCGAGATGAGTTTCTGCTGTTCGGCAAAGCCCTGAACCAAGACGAGCAGAGCTTGCTGCAAGTCCGTGCGCATGCCGTGTAGCTCATGCACCATCTCCTGAGCGCGATCGACCGAGATGCGCTGCAACTGCATCTCGTAAACTGGGCGCAACTCCGGCAGATGCCAGAGTTCTTCGGCGATGCACTGGAGGTAAAATCGAACGGCTCGATCCACGCGTTCTCGATTGCGACGCTGCGGCAGCACATCGCTGAATCGCTCGGCGACGGCCTCCCAGTCCTTGGACTCCCAACGTCCTGGCCGGCGCAGGATCGCAAGCAGGGCTTCCCGAACACTGCGAGTTTGCCAGAAATCCCGATCGGCTTCGATGGCGATGACCAGGTCCTCATCTTGTTCGACGTACTCACGCAAGAAGCGGTCGGTGCCCCGCGTCAGACCTTCATCCACAGCCCGCTGAAAGCCAGCATCCGACTTCAGCTTGGCGACAAGATCGCCGGCTTTGTTGCCAAGAGTTTTTCGTGCTCCCTCGCCCAAGTAGTCGAGAATCCCGTCGGTCACCTGCTGCTTGGTGGCTTCGGGAATCCAGCTCAAGGGGTCAATCTGGATCAAGCTCATGCTAAGTGCCTCTCAAGATGCGTTTTGCAGGAAGTAGAGCGGCGGCAGCGCGCTCGATGCGCCGCGCTCGCGCTGGCTCTCTGCGCCGACCGCGGCGATGGGGAGCCAGGATTCGATGAGGAGGGGGGATGGGTCATGATCACTCCAGCGACCAGATTCGGACAGTCTGTTCGCCGCATGCAGTGGCGAGAGTTTGCTCGTCTCTGCTCAAGGCCAAACCATAGACGGGAAACGCGTGTTCGTCAATACGGACCAGTTCACGTCCGTCGAGATTCCAGATTCTCAACTTGTGATCCCAGTCCCCGCTGGCGAGAAGGGAACCATCAGGGTAGCTGAATGCCAACTGGCCGATGCCCTTGTGTGGCAAGGTTGAGAACCTCATCAGTTCAGTTCCCTGCACTGCATCCAAGACCCGAATTCTCGTGTTGAGGCCGACGGCCAGCCGCTTTCCATCCGGGCTGTAGGCGATAGCCTGGACACGCTCGTTGTTCCAGGAAAACCGCCTGGCCTGTTGTTTCTCGAGATCGAAAACAAACAGGTTGTCATCAACGACAGCCAGCGAACGGCCATCCGGGCTGAAGACCATGTCAAGCACACCTTTGCCGCTGATCTCAAGCTGCATCAGTTGCTCCCCAGTGCGAGCGTTCCACAACAGCACCTTGCTTCCGGCAGTTGCCAGTACCCGCCCATCGGGGCTGAATGCCACCTCCGTAACTGTGTCGGGCGCAACGTCGAACTCGCAGATCATTTTCTCGGTTGCGATGCTCCACAGCCTGGCGCAGTTGGTGGTCCCAGAAGCGAGGGTCAAGCCATCCGGGCTGAAGGCGATGGCGCTGACGCCCAGGATATGCCGGCCAAGCGTGCGAACCTGCGCACCCACAGTGACTTCCCAAATACGAACAAAGCCATCCCCGCCTGCCGAGGCCAACGTATGTCCATCGGGGCTGAAGTCAACGTGAAAGACCGGGCCGGTGTGCCCTTCGAGAGTCCGCACGAGACGCACCGTAGCTTCCTCTCGTATCGTGGCGGGACTCAAGTCGCTGGACTGTGACTCTGATCCGCCAGAAGCATTCAACCAGGCTAGAGGTTTGCGGAGTCTGACTCGACGCTCAATCTCGTCCTTGAGTTGGAATGGGTTCAACCTCATTTTCCCGCTGTCAGTCTTGACGTATGCCTCTCCGCTTGCGGTAAGGTATAGATCTCCCGTAGCAGAAGCAGGGATGATGACTTCAACTACGCAATAGTCGGGGATAGACTCGCTACGGTCTGAATCCCGGTAGATCGGATGCAGCGCGACCTCGTACATCGTTGGAGCAACGGCCGGCTGGATTGTGTTCAGCTTGTTTGTGATTGCCTGTCTCAGTTGGTCGCGTTGGTTCGTGGGTAAGTTCACACCGGACACAGTTCCGTTGTTCGTGATACCCCAATAGATGCCGCCGCCCTTATCGTTCAAGTAAGCTACTGCGTATGTGCCAACATCATCCACGATCTCTTTGATCGGATTCTGATCCGGCCGGATCTCCTTAAACTCGCAGTCTCGGCCTTCCTCAAAAGACACCGGCTGGCCTATGACAAAGGATGGCAGGGCCATGGTTCTATCTCCAACCTGCAACGACGCCGTTCTCAATTCGGTTGCGCTTCCAGCCGCTGAACCAGGCGTGTCGCTTCCTCAACATCCGGCCGCATACCCAACCGGTCAAACCAGTCAACTGCTTCTCTCGCGTGCTGCAAGGCAGCACCGCGCTCGCCTAAAGCTTCTTCCGTCAATGCCAGGCGGTGCTTGAGTGTCGCCAGATAACCCTTGGTGCCGTGCTCTTCAAAGAACTCCAGACTTCGCAGACAAAGCTCCTTGGCTTCTTGGGGGCGGCCGAGTCGCAATGCGACGATGGCCAGGTGCCCCCATGTGCTTCTGGCCAAAGGCTCGTCGCGCGGCGTTTTCTCTGTGCGGCGTTCGAACCAATCCCTGACTTCCGCAAAGTACTTCCAGGCGTTCTCCCAATCGCCTTGGTCGCGTGCTAGTTTGCCATAAGCCGTGTTGATCAACGCTTTCAGATCGCCGATGTCCAACTCCTCTGCGATCTTCCAGGCTTGGCAGTAGCAGATCTCGGCTCTCGCGAAGTTACCCACTTTCCTGTAAACAGAGCCCAGGTGCTGGAGCACAACGCTTTCTCCTTCGCGGCTATCGATGATTCGATATCGCGCCAGAGCCTCCTCGGCAAGCCTCTCTGATTCCTGGTACTCGCCTCTTTGAAGGTAAATCCAAGCCAGAATGTTAGCGATTCGTGCTTGTGCGCGGCTGTTGCTGGTCGATCGGGCAAGGTTGAGAGCTCTTTCGCATAACTCCACGATCTCGCCCCAGCGTCCCGTGATTTCCAGGTAATCATAGGCGGCATATAACAGTACAAATACATCATCGGCGGTACCGTGATCAAAGCACCAGCGAACGGCGGCGATGATGTTGTCTCCCTCGTCATAGAAAGCGTAGCTTTGATATCGCCAGTAGTACTCGCTGTCCGCTCCCTGACACAGCCTCTTCAGATAATCGATCCATCTGCGACTGAGACGCGCGTCATTCTCTGGATCGCGGGCGCGCTTCACCAGCACAAATCCTTTGGTCAGAGGCAACAGCGAGAAACGCCCGGCGCGTCTGTTGACCAGCGAGAGCCGCTCAAGTTCAACCAGCCCATCATCCCGGTCAGCCTCAGAAAGGTCGGCAATGTAACCCAATGCGTCACGGCTCGCGTCGACCGCAAAGTAGGAAATCGCCAAAAGAAGCTGGTAGGACGGCTTGCTGCGGATCCGTTGGAGTGCGCCTTCGAAGCAGTAGGTGGCAATGTTGTTATCTCCTACATCGCCCAGGCGACGCAGCACCGCTTCTGCGCCGTAGCCATAGCCTATCTGCGCGATGCTCCAGACGATCGCCAGGGGTACGCCCCCGGTGCGACGGTACAGCAGATCGGCGTTTTCAGAGGATAGCTCGACTCCTTTTTCTTCACACTCCTGAGCAATGAGTGCTGCCGCATCCGCTGGTGACATAGAGGTCAGGCGGATCGGATACGCTACGTCAATGCGGTGGCGGGTGGTGACGATGCACTTCGTCGGCGCAGGTAATTCCTGTAAGAAGGCGTTGACGCGCTCATCGTCAATGGTCTCCAGATTGTCCATAATGAGAAGGGTTCGTTGGCGGGCCAATGCCCGATTGACGAGCTTGCCTTGATCGTCTCCTGGGCGAGCCCTGGTGATCTCTTCCCGCTGCAACACATCGGCGATATCCCGGTAAATGTCTTCCAGCTTGCGAGTCACCTGCTGGCGCGAAATGATGCCGTCGGCGGTGAGCATCTCAACCTTTGCCGATGTCCAAATGATTGCCAGGAACTGCTCCTCCTCAGGCAGTTGATCGAAGTCGTTGAGGTGGCGATAAGCTGTTTCCAGAGCCAAGGCGGTCTTTCCGATGCCGCCGATGCCATCGATTACCACAACCCAGGCCTGGCTCTTGGGGTAGGGTGCCAGTAGCTTTCGAAGCCGCGCCAGTTCCGTCTCTCGTCCTATGAAACGCACATAATCAGGATTGGGAAGATTGTGAAGCACCTTTGGGGACGCCGGCAACGCGGGCAATGCGGCCGCGGCCAACAGTTTCTGCTGTTCGCCCAATCCCTGGACCAGCGCCAGTATCCCTTGCTGGAAATCTGCTCGCAGGCCACGCAACTCTCGCACCATGGCTTCCGCGCGTTCAGCAGTGATGCGCTGAAACTGCATCTCGTAAATCGGCTGCAAGGCAGGGAGGTGCCAGACGCGTTCCGTGACGCGGCCCAGGAAGAATCTCACGGCTGTATCCACGCCGGCGCGGTCTACTTCCGTAGGCAGCACCTCTGCGAAGCTCCTGGCAATGGCCTCAAACTGCTTGGACTGGGCCATCCCCGGCTGGCTGATGGCTTCACGCATCGCGTCTCGGACAGCCTTAGTGTCAATGGCCTCGCGCTGATCGTAGAGTTTCTGTGCTAACTCGGGATTCTCGTACTTATCTCTGAGATCATCCCAGGCCGCGTTGATCGCCCCGTCAATTGCATCCTTCAAGGATGAGTCGTCCCTTAGCTTTTCGACCAGCTTCTCGACGTCCTTCTTGACAGCCCCCTTGGCGGCGTCGGTCAGGAAGCGGACCAGGGCGTCAATGACCGCGAACAGGAATGGATCCATCATCGTGTCTCCATGTTTGAGAGTCACTCGCGTAGCCGCGACTCGATCTCAATGCGCAAGTTCAACTCCCGCGCGTCCAAAAAGGCGTCGAAGTTGTCAGCTCGCATCGCTGCCAGCGCGTCAGCATCTATGAAATGACTTGCCATGATCTCTCGCACGCGCTCGGCGGGTACAATACGTTCCAGGTAGTTGCTGGGGCTGCTGCGGCTGATCCGGCGGTTGGTCGGTCCGGAGATAAGCGTGCGGTTGACGATGGAGTTGATGCGATCGGGCGGGGTTTTCTTGCCGTCCGGCCCGACGATGTCGTCGAGATATGCCTTCGGGAAGATATGATGGTCGTCCAGGGCATGAAACTCAATGGAATCATCGGCCTGGAAATCCTTGGCCCCTTTTATTGCGATCAGGCACATCACTGCCCGATACAGTGAGTTGATGCGACTGATACCGCGCAGCGAGAAGGACTCGCTTTCCAGGATATTGACGCGCGCCTCCTTCAAGGCGATGGGTTCGAATGTCGGATCAGCGGCCGCGAGCAGGAAGTCCTGGTAGTCTCGGTTAATGGTGCTCTCAACTGCGCCTGCGTACCGCTCCCTGAAGACGCTGGCCCAGTACCACCGTCGCAGAAGCTTGTAGGCACGATGATCGAGATGACGCGTTTCGATGGCGTCAAGCATGGCCGCCAGCGGTGAAATCATGGTGGAGTAGGGTGCCCACTTGGGATCGAACACGCCGAAACCATCTGCATTGGTTGCAGTGAGGCGTTCGAACCCTTTGTCCATACAGGCCGCGGCGCGTTTCCAGTCTTTCTCGAAAGCGTTATGCTTCAGGTTGATGAGCGTAGCACTCTTGACATCAAGCCCGCGCAGCAGGGCAACGGTACGCAGGACATAAACGCCGTACTCGTCCGGCTTTCCGTCGGAATACTGATTGAGCAGGTCGTGCTCCTCCACGGCTTGTTCCCAAAGCGCGTGCAGATCAATGCCATATTTGTAGAGACGGGCCGTGAGCAGGTCGTACACCGACAGTCGGACGCCAGTACTGTTCATCTTCTCGAAGATGGCGCACACCTCGGCAATGCGCGCTGAATCATCAGCAGGAATCTTGGGGATCTCGATGGTCGGCACGAGGAAATCGCGAATGCGGCCGATCGCTGCGCCCCAGGCGGGTTTGTCAATGTCAAAGTACTGGTTGAAGTATGCCTCGCGATCGCGGTTCACCAGCCAGCGTTCATAGGCATTCAGCCAGTCATCCCAGGCCTCGATTTCCGTAAAAGGAATGACAAGGGTTTCGAACTGCGTCAGACGATCAAGCCTGCCGTCAACGGAATCGGCGCGGTCGCTGGAAATGGCTTCCTCATATTGTCCTTTGGTGACCTTGTGCAGATCTAGAAAGAATCGGTAGGGATACTTGGTCCACCGCAAGGGGATTGCCGGTGCTGCGAAGACGTAATGAAGCGAAGTGAGTCGCTGCTGACCGTCCAAGATCATCGCGTCCGGCCTCAGTTGGTGAGCTGGGAGATCAACTCCTTGCACCGCGCGCATCGCAAAAGGTGGTTCGTCGCTATCGGTACGCAAGAGGAGGAAGGAGCCAATGAAGTGTCCTTGAAGGACTGAAACCAGGAGGGAGGTGATGTCATCACGGCTCCATACGAAGTTGCGCTGAAATTGAGGCAACACGATTTTACCCCTGCGGGTGTCAGCGACGAGATCAAGGAGTTTCTGGTTGTCGGGGGTGGTTTTCATTGATGCCTCGTTGTGGAGAGAGCACAGTCTCCTACTCTTCTGCCAGCAGCACCCGCAGCGCACGCTGCGCCCGTTCGGCTGCCGGCCCGCCGGTGCACTTGCTGTACCAGTAGTACGCTTCCTCGCTTGTCATCGCGCGGATGCCCTGGGCGATCACTTCGATGCGCTCCACTTTCGTGATCGGCCGGACCGCCAGGAAGAGCAGCCCCAAACGCACGCCGGTCTCCTCGGCCAAGCTGAATGGCTCGCGGCGGCCCAGGCTCAACTCGGTCGGCCGGTAACCATTGGCCCGCAGAGCTTCCATCACGTGGTCGGCCACCGCGCGCAACGTCGCGCCGCCCAGTTCAGCGATTTTGTGCGTGGGCGGTGGTTCCGGCTCGTAGAGGCCGCGCTGCTCACCGGGCGGCTCCACGGCGCGCTGGTAGAGCGCCAGTCGGTAGGCAGGTTCGCCGGGCGCGGACGTGGCGATGGGCACGACGTGCAGGTCGAACTGCCTGGCGCCGGCGCCTGGCGTTCTGGGCGGGCGACTGGAAGTCACTGCTACCTTTGCGAAGTCGGCCTGCGCCGACTGCAAACTAGCCTGCGAAGGCAGGCTTTGCGATGGTTGCTGCGACTTCCAGTCGCCAGGCAACGTTACCTCAAACAACCCCATCCGCCCGCGCAGCGGCAGGGGTTCAGGCAGCGGCTGCGGGTTCGCCAGCCGCCAGCCGTACAACGGCCCACCGCTCCATGGTTCGTCAGCCAAGTGCTCGCCGCGCTGCGCCTCATAGGATGCTGCGTCCAGCTCGATGATCTCGACCAGGTCAACCACGCCGATAGCCGCGCCGGCAGTCATCTGGTCCGGGTCCAGGCCGTGGGCTAGGCATGCTTCCCGTTCCACGGTCTGGCTGGCATGGATCGCCAACGGGCCGCGATGTTTGACCGTCCACGTCCGCAATTCCAGCGTTTTTCGGCCCTGGATAATCAGATCGGCCCAGGGTTGGCGAATTGAGAGGGTTTTCATGTCACAGGCGTCGCTTCCACGCTGATCTTGCCTAACTCCAGCGTCGCCAGCACGTCCCGGATCGTAGCGAACTGCGCGCCGGCCACTTCCAGGCCCTCCTCGAACTCACCGGTCACGCGCATGGTCGCTTTCAGCTCATCCGCTTCGCTACAGAAGGCTTCAGCCAGCGACCTGAGCCGCTTGTAGCGGTCCCAGCCGCCCCGGAAGTTCAGCGTGAACGACTCGACGGTCGCGCCCTGGCCAAACGTGGCAATGATGTTTTGGTCCACAACATAGCGGCCCTTGCCGAACTGCGGGATCGCCAGCCCCAGCCCGCGCACGTCTGCGGCCGCCTGCTTGCCCAGGCCGTCCGCCTTGATGCTCAGCCGGCGGAGATGGATGATCTTGTGCTCGGCGCATAGATCGGCGATCTGCCCAAACGCCTGCGCCACTGCACCCTGGCCCTGGAGCCTGGCCGGTTTTTGCTGCGCCGGGCCGCCTCCGACCGCGACGCCGCAGGTGCACTGATCTTCCGGCTTTCCGCACACAGGACAGATCGCCGGTGCGCCTTCGTCGTTCGTCGTTCGTCCTTCGTCGGTCGGCGGCTTCCATTTACCCTTAATCCGGACGTTGAGGTGCGCCGCTTCCTCCGGCGTATACAGGAGCGCCTCGTCGCTGATCTGCCAGGCGGGCGGCGGCGACTCGTGGTCGTAGCCAAACTCCTCCGTCGAGTCGTAGTAGACCCAGACCTTCATCTCCACGCCGTTCTTGATCGTCTTTTTCAACTGGCCGACGTCGAGCAATAGGCGCAGCGCGATCTTGCGGGCAAAGGCCCGGCGCAGCTCCTCGGCGGACATGCTGACCTGGTTATGATCCCACGCCTTGGCCTTGACATACATGGCAGAGAGCATGTCGTCGTCCGCGGTCAGCACCTTCTTCAAGGCGCGCAGCACGCGCAGCACGACGTTGGCCTGGTCCTTCTCGACCTCGCCCTGATCTTGCGCGGGCAGCGTCTCGCGGCGGAGGAACGCGTGCGCCTTCGGGGCGTCCGGGGTGGGGTAGTAAAGATAACGATACGCCTTGGTGATGGCGATCCGCACATCCAGCTCAGCGGCGTCTTTCGCTTTGTGCAGCTTGTCCTGCTGCTCTTTGTTGAACTCGGCCATCCGCCCCGCGTCGCCGACGATCCGGCCGATCGCCAGGTAGCGGCGGGCCACATCCACCATGTTCTCCACCTGGTCGGCGTCCGCGGCGAGGAAAATCACGTTGTTCTGGTAGGAGCGGAACGATTCCAACGTGCCGGTGTACTCGTAGATCTTGCGCACCAGGTCGGGCGGCGCCTGATCTTCAACCCGCACCTTCACCGCGTCGAAGTGCATGATGGCCAGCTTAGGCAGGCCGGCGTCGTCGTCCACGTCCGCCGCTTCCACCGGGAAGTAGACAGGTTGGAAATAGCCCTTCTTCCAGATCAGCCGGATGCGCCCTTCGATCTCGGCCTTGCCCTTGCTCGGCCCCACCTGCACCGTCTCATCGGCAATGATCTTGTTGATCGAAGGCTCGGTCTTGAAGCGGTAGCGGTGGCCATCGTACTCCAGGAACCAGGCGGTGTCGGCCAGCCGTTCGAGCGCTTTGTTCACCACGGCCGGCTCGTCGCCGCCCCCAAGGGACGCTACGTCGCCGCCGTCGGGCTGCACCGTCGCCAGGAGCAGATCGGCCGGGTCTACGCCCGAGGCGATACCCTGGGTCAGGCTGTGCAGGAAGATCGTCGTCGCCAGGCGCCCCGCGTAGGCCGGCTTTTGGTTCTTGACCAGCGGCTCGTCTACTTCCTGCGCGTGCGAGGAAATGCCGATGAGCGGGCTGGCGATGTCGGCCTCGATCACCTGGCGAAACTTCGGGCGATCCAGCCGCGAGGTCAGGTCTTCGGCAATCTGCGGCTGGGCCAGGTCCAGGTGGTGTGGGTGGATCAGCCAGGCATCGGCGGGCTGATCGTCCCAAAGTCGCCGCACGGCCCAGGCCAACAGGCGCAGCGCGCCGCGGGTCTGGTTGAAGTTGGGGATGGTGGCCGTCTTGCGGTTGAGCGCCGTCACCAGTTCCGGGTGGAAGGGGTAGGCGGCGGCCATCTCCGTGGCGTACTCGGCCCGCAGGCAACGCCGCGGCAGGTCAGCGCCTTTCCTGTCCAGCGCGGCGTAATACGCCATGTAGGCGCCGTATGTCTCCTTCGCCGCCTCGCAGTCCACCTTCTTGAACAGACGGTGCGTGACGATGGCGTAGATTTCCCCCTCGGCCGTGGGGGTCAACACCCGTTCCTGCCGCGCCGACACCTGGAGCGTCTCGGCCAGCTTCTTGCGCAGCAGCTCGGTCTCCGCCGCGAACGCGTCCGACTCGCCCGCCAGCGTCAGCACCACCAGGCAACGCTGCTTGGAGGACGCGAACTCCAGGAGCGACATCAGGAACGCCACGGTCTGGTCGGCCAGGTTGGATTTGCCCGTCGCCGTCGGCACGGCCATTGCCGCGCGCAGGTGACGGGCGATCTCATCAATCATGATCAGCGCGGGCCGGTCGCCGATCAACCGCTCGAACAGGTCAGTCCCGACCGCAGCCTTGAGCTTCTCGCTTTCGGCCACTTGCGCATACGCGGCCGGCCCGCCGAGCTGATAGGCCAGCTCACCCCACAGCGTCAGGGTTTTTGTGCCGTCGGCGACATGGTGGATGCCCACGGTCGGATCGAGATCGGAGCCAACCACGCCGGCGACTTTGATCTCGCCCGGATGGGGCAAACGGACGCCGCTGCCCAGCAGGCCCGCGATCGCACCGGCAGGAGCGTTGCCGCCTGCGACATGATACAGAGCGATCAGGTTGTGCGTCTTGCCGCCGCCGAAGGCCGTCTCCAGGCGGATGACGGCGTTCTTGCCGCCCGCGTCGCCGGTCAGGCGGCCGAGGGCGTCTTTCAGGAGGGTCTTCAAGCCGGCCGTGGGATAGGTGTTATCGAAGAAGGTCTGTGGGTCGCCATAGACTGGATCAGCCTTGTGATCCATGACATCGCGGAGCCTGGCGGCGAAGATGTCTTCCTTCAGTTCACCGCGGAGAACCTCGTCACGTGGCTGGCACGTTTCAAAGATGGTCTTCAAGGCAGCCTCCCGTCAAAACCTGGACACTAAAGATCGAAAGATAAACCCCGATTCGCGCCCCCGATAATACCACAAATTTCCTGGCAGAGAAAATAGACGCTCGCTAAGATTCGACAACCGGCAGCCCCCGCGCAGCCGCCCTCCTTCACGGCGTCACCCCCCAATCATACCAGAACACCTCCGCCAGGTATGCGTACGCGGCGTCCGACGCGACCTTCAGCGCCAGCTCGCGGTTGAGCTTGGCCGACACCTCCCCCCCGTTCAGGCTGCCGGCGATGACCCACCCCTGGCCGCCGACGTGCGCCAGCACCAGCTTGTTGTGGATGCCGAGGCCGGTCGGGTTGCCCCGCCGGGCTGCCAGGTCGAGGCCCTCGGTCGTCGCCAGCGCGTTGAGGTACGCGACCGTGCCCAGGTTATTGCGTGGGCTGTTGGAATCCTGGTTATCGAAGTAGGCGTCGAGCAGCACCCGCACGGTCGCCCCGCGCCGCGCGGCCGCCAGATAGGCATCGAGCCGCGGGTTCGGATCATCGGT